>Ga0209487_1001039_pt1 | contig 23888 bp, 36 predicted proteins | sample Poulit2012_FD_187524 | JGI IMG/M metagenome (GOLD analysis project Ga0209487, IMG submission 187524) | Agricultural soil microbial communities from Georgia to study Nitrogen management - Poultry litter 2012 (SPAdes) (version 2) | ecosystem: Environmental > Terrestrial > Soil > Agricultural land...
AGTGGACTTTAGTCTAAAGAACCCCCATCCAATGAGTGCACAGGTAGATCACTTGATACCCGTATCCAAAGGAGGACACCCCTCTGACATTAGTAACCTACAGCTTGCGCACCGAGCGTGCAACAGACAGAAGTCGGACAAGTTAGTAAAGACTGGATATGACACGGAGCCTCAAGTGATTGGTAATAGAAACTTACCGCACAGCATGGACTGGGTGGCCTACAACTCTACTGGACAGCCAAGAGAACAAAAGAAACAGAAAACTATTATAAAGATTAAAAAGAAAGTAAAGAAATGAACTGTTTTAAAGCTGTTTAAAGACATTTATATAACTCTAGACAAAGTGTGCTTAATCTAATTTAAACCGCAGTGTAGGACAGTATAAGGGCATCAGGAAACAAAATGGGGGGATGACCTCCCCTCTCGTCTCTAGGCTGGACTTCAGCCGTCACTGTGCACTTTCTCTCACGCCATTTTTTAGGAAGGAGCAAAACATGGAAAAAGGCATTGAATATTTAAGAAAAAAGCTTGAGCGTTACCGTAGTGGTGCGAAAAAGCGTAATGAGATCTATAACATGAAAGATAAAGATTTTTCCCTCGGAATAACGATTCCGCCCCACATCAGAAATCAATATCGAGCCACTTTAGGATGGGGAGCAAAAGCAGTTGATAGTGTGGCAGATAGATTAGTGTTTCGAGAATTCGCAGAAGACAACTTTGATTTGAATGAAATATTTAACATGAATAGTGCAGACATCTTTTTTGATGATGCAATATTATCAGCACTAGTCAACTCGTGTAGTTTTGTATATATATCAGAAGGGGTGGAGGGCAATATTCCTCGATTGCAAGTAATCTCTGGGGAAAATGCAACAGGCATCCTTGATCCAATCACTAGATTGCTAACAGAAGGATATGCAGTATTAAGTCGAAATAGTTTTGGTAATCCAACAGAAGAATTATATTTCGTCGCTGGACGTACTGATTATTACGCAGAAGGCTATTATATCGACAGTGTACATTATAACATTGATTATCCGTTATTAGTGCCTATCATCCATAAACCAGACGCAAATAAACCATTTGGAAGGTCTAGGATAACGAAATCAGCAGTTTACTATCAACAGTACGCAAAGCGTGTATTGGAGCGTTCGGATATCACAGCAGAATTTTATTCGTTCCCACAAAAATACGTGCTGGGATTAGATGCAGACGCTGAGCCTATGGATACGTGGAAAGCAACAGTATCCTCAATGTTGCAATTTACAAAAGACTCTCAAGGCGAATCTCCAGAAATCGGACAATTCACTTCGGTTTCTATGAGTCCTTTTACAGAGCAATTAAAAACCGCCGCAAGTGGCTTTGCTGGAGAGACAGGTCTAACACTCGATGACTTAGGATTCTCAACAGATAACCCTTCAAGTGCAGAAGCTATTAAAGCTAGTCACGAAACTTTAAGATTACAAGCAGAAAAAGCGCAACGTGATTTTAGCTCTGGATTTTTGAATGTTGGTTACTTAGCCGCTTGTTTAAGAGATAACTTCCCTTATAAACGCAATCAATTATATCTAACAGAACCTAAATGGGAGCCAGTATTTAAGCCAGACGCATCAACAATTTCATTGGTTGGAGATGGTGCGATTAAGTTAAACCAAGCAGTTCCAGGCTATTTTAACTACGATAATTTACGAGACTTAACAGGAATCAAGGGAAGTGATCAGTAATGCAAGATATCGTTCCTGAATTATTAGATAAGATTCAGCAACAGTTTACTAGAGACCTTAATAACAATTCGAATATTAAAAACATCTATACAAAAATTAATAACGGAACCGCAACACATATCGATGTTCATAAATTCGCAATTGAAACAGGAAAGACGTTAGCGGATAGCTTTAATAAATATATAACCATTGAATCATTACCAGATGGAAGAATGTACTACAACATTGCAGAAAGAATTTTAAATCCAACATTAGGAAATAATTATGAATTGATTGATAAAGCTTTAGAGACAGTACAAACAGATTTAAATAAAAAGGCTGGTTTTGGATTAAAAGGAATTCGAACACCTTTAAACCAAGGTAGAATTGATGGTTTTATCGAGAGATTGTCGTTAGAAGAGAACTTTAAAGATGTCAAATGGATATTAGACGAGCCAGTCATAAATTTTAGTCAAAGCATTGTGGACGCTGGAATAGCTAATAACGTTGATTTTCAAGCGAGATCAGGACTAACCCCAACAGTTACTCGAATTGTAACAGGTCATAAGCCTTGCGCTTGGTGTAGAGGATTAGCAGGTACCTATGAATATCCAGATGTTCCAGAAGATGTTTATAGGCGTCATGATAATTGTCGTTGCTTAGTAGAATATGATCCGGGCAATAACAAAAAACAAGACGTATGGACAAAACAATGGAGAGACCCGAAAGAAAAAGAGAAAATCGAACACAGAAAAACTATTGGATTGTGAGGTGTAGAGGTATGGGAAAATAACTAAACGGCTAGGCTCTCAAGTTCCAACGAAATCAATTGTTTTACCTTATGAGCAAACTCTAGGAAAAGAAGCAATTGAAGAATATGAAGAATCTGGTCGTGAAGCTTATGAATGGCAACGAAACTTGTTGGAACCTATTCTAGCTGTAAACGAGGATGGACTTTGGGTGCATATGGAGTTTGGTTATTCTGTACCTCGACAAAACGGTAAGAATGAGATAGTCGCCATGCGTGAGTTATATGCACTTAATCAAGGCGAACGTGTCTTACATACCGCACACCGTACAAGCACAAGTAAATCAGCTTTTGATAGATTATTAGGCATATTGGAAGAAACGGGATTAGAAAATCAAGTGGATTTCACAAGTATTCGAGCAAGGGGAATGGAAAAGATAGAATTCCCTAATGGTGGACAAATAGATTTTAGAACTCGAAGCTCAACTGGTGGACTTGGAGAAAGTTTTGACTTGTTAGTCATTGATGAAGCTCAAGAATATACTGACGACCAACGCTCCGCTTTGATGTATACAATCGCAGCCAGTGAAAACCCCCAAACATTATATTGTGGGACACCTCCTACACCTATATCTAGCGGTACGGTGTTTACTGGACTAAGAACACGCGCATTAAATAGGGAAACGGAAGACACAGGCTGGGCTGAATGGAGTGTAGACACTCAATCAGACATTAGAGACCGTGAACTGTGGTATAAAACAAACCCTAGTTTAGGCTTACGAATCAATGAGCGAAACATCCAGACAGAAATTAGCGAAGATGAAATAGACTTTAACATCCAAAGATTAGGTCTGTGGTTGCAATATAACCAGAAATCGGTCATTAGTGAAGACGAATGGGATAGCTTGAAAGTGGATGTGTTACCAGAGTTAAAAGGAAAACTATTTGCTGGTGTGAAATACGGACGTGATGGGACAAACGTTGCGCTAAGTATAGCTGTTAAAACAAAAGAAAATGATGTATTTGTCGAGACAATAGATTGCCAATCTATCAGAAATGGTAACGACTGGATTATTGACTTTTTAAGAAAGGCAGATGTCCAAGAGGTTGTGGTAGATGGTGCTAACGGGCAAAGTTTATTAGCCGAAGAAATGGAAGATTTTGGATTGAAAGAACCGTTATTACCAACAGTCAAAGAGATCATAAATGCAAATGCTAAGTTTGAACAAGCATTATATCAACAAACGCTCGTACACAATGGGCAACCTTCTTTGCGAGAAGTCGTTACTAATTCTGACAAGCGAAACATTGGCTCAAGCGGTGGTTTTGGATATACCTCACAAGTAGAAGAGCATGATGTGGTACTTATGGATTCGATGATTTTAGCGTATTGGTCTTGCTCAAATCATAAGGAGGTCAAAAAACAACGGATAATTTATTAAGAGGAGGCGATACACTTGTTAATCTATTTACCGACTGAAAACAAATAGTTCGGAGGTGGTCGCTATGGTCGAGAAGAAAATAGCATATCTAATGTTTTTATAAGTCAGCACTCAATGACAGGAGCAAATAATATGGCACGAATAATTATCCAGTTATCAGAAGATGAAATCGAACGATTGATTAATGGTAAAACTGTATCAGTACCAACTGACCTAAAAACAAAAGGTAATGCAGAGGTTAAGCAGATAAATATCATGCAGTCAGCTTTAAAAGATATTGCAGCACCGGTTATTAATCGAGATAAAAAAGTTGTTAGTCAAATGGAAATTGACCACATTAAACTGATAACAGAATCAATGACAAAACAAATGATGAATGAAAATCCATTTAGATTAGGTAGTTAAGTCAGCACTCATCGAGTGGTGGCTATTTTTATTGTCCGAAATGACATTAAACTACCGCAAGCCGAAGCGATAACAGGCAACTCACGGTGTCGGACACCGAAATCAAAACGAAGAGGAGAAAGAATTATGAATAGAGATTTTTTAGAAAGTCAAGGTTTAGAAAAAGAAACAATCGATGCGATTATGGCGGAATACGGCAAGAGCATTGGTGGTACTAAGGAACAACTCGAATCAGTGACGACTGAAAAGAAGAAGTTGGCCGAACAAGTAGAAAGCTTAAATAGCGCCTTGACTGAAACAAATGAAAAGTATGCGAACTTTGACGAACAGTTGAATAACGCTACGAAAGAGTTAGAAGAAAGTAAAATTCAGAACACTAAATTTAGAATTGCTAACGAAAAAGGGATACCTCTTGAATTAGCTAATCGATTGAGCGGAGAAACAGAAGAAGAGATTTTAGCGGATGCAGAAAGTTTATCTGGATTTGTATCTAAAAGAACTACTTTACCGCTAGGAACAACAGAACCAAAAGATATAGATGATGAAGATGCAGGACTAATAAAAATGTTAGATAACTTAACAAATCAAAATTAAAAGGAGAATGTAAAATGGCATTAAAAAGTGGAGATTTATTCCCAAAAGAGACAGTAAGAGAGATTTTTAACAAGGTAAAAGGACACTCAACACTTGCAAAATTAGCAAATCAAGAAGCAATTCCGTTTGCTGGTACAGAGCAATTTATCTTTAACTTAGAAGGTAACGCTCAAATCGTTGGAGAAGGAGAACAGAAAAAAGAAGGAAAAGCAACAATGGACTCCAAAGTAATTAAGCCAGTTAAAATTATTTATCAGGCTCGAATTACAGACGAATTTAAAAACGTTGCACAAGAAAAGCAATTGCAATATCTAAAAGCATTTGCGGATGGATATGCTTCAAAGATTGCACAAGCGTTTGATATCGCGGCCTTACACGGTTTAGAGCCACGCTCAATGACTGATGCATCATTTAAGGCGACAAATAGCTTTGATGGATTAGTTACTGACAACACAATCGAATTTAGCGCTGAAGGTATTGAAGATGACATCGATACAGCTGTACAAACGATTGTTAACACAGACGGAGACGTTACTGGATTGGCTTTATCTCCTCAAGCTGCATCCGCGCTAGGAAAAGTTAAAGTTAATGGCGTTGTACAATATCCAGAGTTTCGTTTCGGTCAACGTCCAAACTCATTCCAAGGAATGACTACAGACGTAAATAAAACTTTAACAATGGTTGGAGAAGGCGAAGAAAAAGACCATGCAGTTGTTGGTGACTTTGCTAACTCATTCAAATGGGGTTATGCAGAAAACATTCCAATGGAGATTATCGAATATGGTGACCCAGATGGAATTGGTCGTGACTTGAAAGCTTACAACGAGATCTTATTACGTGCAGAAGCTTATATCGGTTGGGGAATCTTAGTTCCAGAAAACTTTGCACGAGTAGTAGAAACAGAATCAGTTGTGGAGGGATAACACATGCGTTATGTTCACGTTGAATCAGGGGTCGTTATAGAGACCCCTTCTTTTATTATTGGCGATGCTTGGAAACCTGAAAAGGATATCCAAGAAGAAAAACAAGTCAAAGAAGAAGAAGTAGTTGAGGAATATGTAGAAGAAGAAATTGATTTATCAGAAATGACAAATCGAGAACTTGAACAGTTTGCTAAGGAACATGAAATTCCATTATTAGCAGACGACAAACGAAATAAAGAAAATTTAATCAAAGCAATCACTAAAGCCTTTGAAGATTAGGCGGTGTAATGTATGGAAGATTTTGCATTGATAAGCGACTTAGCAGAGCAATGGCGAGAGTTAAAAAGAGGGGAGCCTGAAAGAGCTGAGGTGTTGCTTAGAGTAGTATCTAACTCCTTACGTGTAGAAGCACAAAAAGTGGGTAAAGATTTAGATCAAATGGTTGAGGCAGACCCTGTATATGCTGACGTTGTAAGGTCAGTCACTGTTGATGTGGTAGCGAGAACCTTAATGACTTCCACGGATTCAGAACCAATGACTCAAGTGAGTGAATCTGCGTTAGGTTACTCATGGCAAGGGAGTTTTTTAACACCAGGCGGCGGTCTTTTCATTAAGAACTCTGAGTTATCAAGGCTTGGTCTTAGGAGACAGCGTTATGGGGTGATTGACTTTTATGGCGAGAATTAAAGGAATTACAGTAACGTTATTAAATCGTGTGGAAGTTGAGAAGGATCCAATCGGCGAACCAATCTATGAAGATAAGCCAATTGAAGTGGAGAACGTACTTGTGGCGCCTTCCTCTTCGGATGACATTGCTAACAATCTCGAATTGTATGGAAAAAAAGCAGTTTATACATTAGCAATACCTAAAGGAGATACCAATAACTGGGTGGATGCAAAAGTTAATTTCTTTGGAAAAACTTGGCGAACGTTTGGTCTACCGCTTGAGGGGATTGAACATTTACTTCCACTCGATTGGAATAAGAAGGTGACGGTGGAGCGCTATGAGTGATATTAAGTTTGAATTAAATCGTGCAGGTGTTCGAAAACTTATGAAGTCAGCCCAAATGCAAGAAATCGTCTCTAGCTATGCGAACAGCGCTCGAAGTCGATTGGGCGATGGATATGGTACTGATACGTATGTAGGAAAAACACGAGTAAACGCAATGGTGTATGCAGATAGTATTCCAGCAAAAATTGAGAACTCACGAAGTAATAGTTTACTAAAGGCGGTGCAAAAATGATTGAAGTTATCTTAAAAGATTATCTAGATAAACATTTAGATGTTCCAGCATTTTTTAACTTTCCAGATAACCCACCTCCTGACTTTGTTTTAATCGATAAAGTTGGTGGTGGGGAATCACATCATTTGCCATCGTCTACTATTGCTTTTCAAAGTTATTCAGATAGTAAATATGGAGCAATCGTTTTAAACAAAAAAGTAAAAGAAGTTATAAAAAGCACAATCGAATTAATGGAAATTAGTAGAGTACAACTAAACTCAGACTATAATTTCCCAGATTTAGAGAGAAAAAGACCGCGATATCAAGCGGTTTTTAATTTTAATCACTATTAAAAAAAGGAGTAGATAAAACATGGCAGATACACAAAGAGTAACATATGGTAAGCCGAAAATAGGCGGAGCAGTTAGCGTTGCGCCTATTGGTACAGAATTACCAACAGATGCTTTAGCAGAATTGAGCCTTGAATTTAATAACTTAGGGTATATCTCAGAAGATGGATTAACAAACGAAAACTCTCCTGAGACAGAAAATATTAAAGCATGGGGTGGAGATGTTGTATTAGTCACACAAACGGATAAAGAGGACACTTTCGGCTTTAAGTTAATTGAAGCCTTAAATGTCGCTGTACTTAAGTTTATTTACGGTGCAGATAACGTTTCGGGAGATATAGATACAGGCATTAAGGTCAAGGCAAACGCTAAAGAATTAGAGCCTGTATCAATCGTTGTCGATATGGTCGTGCAGAGTGCACTAAAGAGAATAGTCATTCCAAATGCAAAAATAACAGAGGTTGCAGAAATTGAATATAAAGATGATGACGCAGTTGGTTATGACGTAACAGTTCAGGCTGTTCCGAATACTGATGGAGATACGCATGAGGAATATATTATTAAGGCTAACGCCCAAGGAGGAGGTGTTGAAGGGTAATGACTAAATTTAAAGCTAAAGTAATTGAAAATATCCCCGCCAATCGATTAGTTGCACTTGGTGGGATAAATAGTGAAGGAAATCCAGAAGAAGGATGGGAGACTGTATATTTAATCTTATCTAAAAAGGGATGGTTACCAGATTTGGTTTCCATATCTAACTTAGAGAAAAATAGCATTGAAGATGTAATAATTAAGAACAGTCCAGTATGGAAGGTAGAGTCATCCGAAAATCTACCCGCAGGAACACTGGTTCAATGTGATGAGGACGGTAGGGTTAAACATTATCGTCCAGAAGACGGAAACCACTTTGGATTTACGACTCATTCTGTAAAAGCAGGAGAGGTCGTCGAAATTGTCCGTAAATACGGTCGTATGCCACAAAAACAAGAGGATGCACTTAGTGGAGGGATTGAAGAATGATAAAAGGAAAAACAAAATCAGGCTTTGAATTCACGATTAGCGAACGGGCGCTTGATAACTATGAGCTGTTAGAAACGGTAGCAGAAGCACAAGAAAACCCATTAATTGTACCTAAAATATTAGGAATGTTATTGGGCGACGACAAAAAGCGCTTGATTGAACATGTGCGTGAAGATGATGGAATCGTACCCGCAGAAAAAATGATGGAAGAATTAGCAGATATATTCGATGCTACACCAGATTCAAAAAACTAATTATCCTCGCTGGATTCTTGAAACGAGATAAAGAGGCTTTAATCTGTGATTTAGCGGAGTATTACCAGATTTATGACTACAAAGATTTTCCGCCTAGTTATATAGCTATCCTTGCAATTGGTCTGAGTAATGATTCAAGAATAAAACGTCATTATTCGGGCTTAGAGGTTGCGGAGGATTATTTATTACAATCATTAATTTTTGATCGGCTCAACTTAATCCTGTGGATACTCGGGGGTGGGGATGAGCCGATTTCTTTATATGATTTGTTGGTAGGTAATACTGGCTCTAATAAACAAACAACAGGCTTTGATTCAGGCGAGGAGTTTGAAGAAAAAAGAAATCAATTACTACAAACGATTAAGAGAGGAGGACAACGATGACGGATTTGGGTAAAGCTTATGTGCAGATTATGCCAAGTGCTAAAGGTATTAGCGGTTCTATTTCCAAAATAATTAAGCCCGAAGCTACCAATGCGGGCAATGTTGCTGGAGATAGTGTTATGGGCGGAATCATGAAAATAGCTGGTGGTATAGGTATCACCAAGGCGCTATCTTGGGCTACTAGACAATTAACAGATAATTTAGCTGGCGCAGTTAGTCGTTATGACGCAATCGAAAACTCTAAGAACGTATTTAAAGCGATGAAGTTTAGTACAGAAGAAGCAGACCAAGTAACAAAATACTTCTCAGAAACGTTAGATGGTCTCCCAACTGGATTCGATGAAGCAATTAAGGGTACGCAATCATTCGCTGGGGCAACTAAGGATTTAGATTGGTCGAGTAAGACATGGAACGCTTTAAATAATGCAGTTTTAGCATTTGGTGGTACGTCTGAACAAACAACGAGAGTAACAGATACCCTAACGAAGTCATTCTCATCAGGAAAAATAGACGGTCAAGCATTTCAATCTATGTTAGCGAACGGTTTGGGTCCAGCTTTACAGGAAATGGCAACACGTGCTGGATATAACAACTTAGACGAATTGCAAGAAGCTTTTAAAAATGGAGAGCTATCCGCCGAAGATTTTGGGGAAATGTTGCAAGATGTTTCCGAAAACGGCAGTGATAGTTTGGATTCCCTTGAGGAAGTAGCTCGAGCGAACACCATGGGTATTGGTACGGCTTTTAAACTAGTCGGAAGTCGTATTGTGCAAGGTTTAGAAGGTGTTTTAAGGTCTACAGAAGAAACACTTGAAAAAATAGGCCTTCCATCTATCGCTGAAATGACAGATACATTCTCTAAAGGTATTCGAGAATCAATTAAGAAGATAGGAACTGGTATTGAGATATTAGGAGACTTTGTCATTAAGCACAAAGATATTTTTATTGGCGCTTGGGAAATTATGGGGTCAGTGGTTGATACCTTTAGAGACTTGTTCACTGGTAACCTATCGGAAGTTGGTAGCACTTTCTCTGAAACCTTTGATGGAATAATCATAAAAATTGGCGAATTGCTACCCGTCTTCATAGAAAAAGGCCTTGAGATTGTCTCTAACTTAATCAGTGGTATTACAACAAAAACACCAGAGTTGTTTGAAAAAGGAATGGAAATGATCGTTTCATTTTACAATGTTGTCTCAGAAGCTATACCAAAACTACTAAGGTTAGGAGCAGACTTTGTTATTAGTTTACTAAATGGTATTGCAAATAAATATCCTGAATGGATAGCAAAAGCCGTGGATATGGTTATTAGAATGGCTCAAACCTTAGGAAACAACTTGCCTAAGCTAATACAAAAAGGAGCCGAATTATTGGCAGGTGTCGCTCGAGGGTTTAGAGACAAGTTCCCAGAAATAGTGAGTGCAGTATTTAGAATGATAACCACAATGCTCACTGAGATAGCACGAAATTTACCTCAACTATTAGCCGCAGGAATAAAGTTAATTCTACAATTAGTAGCTGGAATCATTAGGTCTATACCAGATGTCATGAGCGCTATGGGAGATATTACAGGTGGAATAAGAGATGCGGTTTCTAACATCAGCCTATTAGATGCCGGTAGAGCAATAATAAATGGTTTTGTCGATGGAATGAAAGGCGCTTGGGATGCTGGGAAGAAGTTTGTCGGCGGAATAGGCGGTTGGATAGTCAGAAACAAAGGGCCAATTAGTTATGATAGAAAGTTATTAATTCCAGCTGGTAATGCCATTATGGGCGGATTAAACAAAGGTTTACAAGAAACTTTCTCAGATGTCAAGAAGACAATTAGAGGAGTAACGGGAGACCTAAGTGATATATCGCCTAACATTAGTTATGGAACCTTAGATCAACTAGAGACTCAGGGCAGATATGCTAGAAGAAACAAAGTAAGGGGCGTTGGTAGCTATACAGGTAGGGATGATAGAGAAAAGACTGTAATTAAGCAATATATCACTAGCCCAGAACCAATGAGCGAAAGGGAAATGCAAAGACGTTCACGATTAGAGTTGCAAAGGCTAGGCCTTGAATTTTGATGATAAAAAGGGAGGAAGACGATGGAAAAAATAACATATAGAAATACAAATGGATTAGAAATAGTTTTCTCCAAAGAGCCACCTTTTTTATTTTCTACCAAAGAAGGATTCGACGGCCTAGAAAATATAATAGTTGAGCAAAGAAACTATAACCAAGATGGAGCGACCCTAGTATCCACTCAGTTGGATGTAAGGGAACTGACAATAAATGGAGAAATTTGGGCATCTAACAAAGATGAAATCAGAGAATACCGCAAAGAATTAATCAAAGTTTTTAATCCAAGGTTAGCAGGTAGTTTACTTTATGAAAATAATGTAGGTACTTATCAGATTGATGTTATCCCAGAAATAGCACCATCAATGAACGAATCAACTTATTTAAATGTTAAGCAATTAGATAGTTTTACGATTGTTCTTAAAGCCCTTGACCCCTACTGGACAGACAAATCAGAAATTGACGCAGAAATACCAATGGCACGAGAAGAAAACTTATTCGAGTTTCCATTAGAAATAACAGATAATTTCGAGTTCTCACGTCTAATCGCTGGAGATGTCATCGAGATACAAAACAACGGAGATGTCGCAGTAGGTGCTGTGTTTACAATCAACGTGAACGGAATACTTGTTAACCCACGTCTGTATAACGTTATTACACAAGAATACTTTGCTTTAAATGGCACGTTTGCAACTGGAACGAGATTGAGAATATCGACTGTTCGAGGGAAGAAACGAGTAGAACAAGATGATGGCGATGGTTGGTACAACATTATGACAAAACGAAAAGTAGAGAGTACGTTCTTACAGATAGACCGTGGCATTAACTATTTGCAACTACAAGCAGACGAAGGTGTGGAATTTACCACGTCGTATATTCGCTTTGAACCGAAGATATTGGGGGTGTAATGGTGGAACTAGAAGTATTTAAGAAGTTGAACGCTAAAGACTATGAGCAATTAGCAGTTATCGACCAATTCAAGAGTTTAGTTGTCAATCGAAGATATTATTCAGCAAGTGACTTTGAATTGAAGTTGGCTTTAAGCATGGATAATCTAGAGTATTTAAAAGTTGGTAACGCAGTCCGAATAAACGATACATTTTACTACATTAATTTTTCGCAAGTTCCTGAATTGGAAACAGGCGAATTGGTAGTAAAAGGTGTGTCGTTTTTTGGTTTATTGAACAATCGAATTGTGTGGGAAAACTACTCACGACAAGCTAGACCAGAAGTAATCGCACGAGATTTATTAAATAAGCATGTAGTCAATCCGAGCAACAGTAGTCGTAAGCTACACCAATTATCACTAGCCCCAGAAGTCGATTTAGGTGGCTCTAGCGTACAGTTTCAAAATTCTTATGGAATTGTTAGGGAACAGGTGGAAAAACTGTGTGAGACACATGATTTCGGGTTTAAAGAGCTAATGACTGACCCTTATGTTCCGAGTGCAAGGATTGAGTTTTACAAGGGGCAAGACCTATCAAATAGCGTTGAATTTACAACAGACGCTGAGAATGTGATTAGTGAAAGTTATGAGCGTTCGGACTTTGATGAACGTAATGTAGCGTTGGTTGCAGGCGAAGGTGAAGGTGCAGAACGTGAGCTAGTTACTTTAGGTAACGGAAGTGGACTTGACCGTAAGGAATTATATGTAGATGCTCGAGATTTACAATCTGAAAATGATGATGTGGTCATGACGACAGCTGAATACAGACAAGCGTTGACAGAACGTGGACAAAGTAAGTTAGCTGAACATCAACCAATACTGATACTAGACGGCGATATTAACGTCCACAATCAATTATATGAGTACGGTGTTGATTATGGCTTAGGCGACATTGTAAGACGCAGTAGTCCGACATTTAAGCTGTTTTACAACGCACGAATAACTGAGATACAAGAGATATATGAAGACGGATTGCATATCATACCGACATTTGGGAAGCGTAGTCCGACACTCATTGACTTATTAAAACGAAAGTAGGTGTTACATTTGGCAGAATTTTATTTTCCATTCACAAGTGTTGAGGGCGACCGAGCCTATTCAGCAACAGATTTCGCAACTTACTACCACAACATATTCACAAGTGGTGTAATTGCAACGGTAAGAGAGAAGTTAAGAGTTACCGAAGACGAAAACATAGGTATGCGAGTACGAATCATGGACGGTGCTATATTCATTCAAGGGCGATTGTATTTACTGACTGAACCAATGGTGGTAAACATCACTCCAGGAAGTTCAACGGCTGATAGGACAGATAGTATTGTTGTTCAACTGGATACTTTAGGTAGAGAGATGAAGATACTCTACAAACAAGGAAGCACGAGTGTACGACGTGATGAGAATTACTACGAAATGCAGTTAGCAGTGATTAACGTACCAAGAAACGCAACGAGTGTTTACAACAGTCAAATCACTGACAAACGATCAGATGTGAATGTTTGTGGATATTCTAAGCTACAAGGAAATTTAGAAGTTAGTGGACTAGAACAACAATATGAAAGTTTATTGGAACAAATGATTGCTGAGTTTGAACAATTTGCAAATACCAATCAAGGGAATCTTGAACAATTACTAACCGACCAACAAGCATTGTTCCAAACATGGTTGAGTGGTTTACAAGATGAACTAGACAGCAATCAAGTTGGGAATTTACAAAATCAAATCAATCAATTAACAGCCGATAATCAAGTCGTATCAATAACACACAATCTAGGTAAATATCCAGATGTACAGGTTTTATATTGGGAATATGGATTAGGTACAGTTCCGCTTGAAGAACAGCCAGAAGGCATTAGTTTTGACGGTACAGCACCTGAGACGATACCAGTTAAGGTAGTCCATCCTTCAAGAAAAAGAATGCAAGTACACGTTCCGATTGATTATGCAATGACAAATCCGACAATTAAACAAATTAAAAACAATGAGTATATTTTAACCGAAGGAATTAAATCGATGAAAATATTAATAGGAGTGATTTAATGTTACACGAAATTTTTAAAGGCATGGATAATGCTGCAGAAGCGATTAATGATAATTTTGAACAAGTGGATATTATTCAAGGACAGAATGAAAATGGGTCATATGTAAAGTTTGGAAACGGGTTAATCGTTGCTTGGTTTAAAATGACAGATACACACACTCATGCAACTTATGAGTGGACGTATCCAATTCCATTTTCAAATCCCCCTATTGTTCTAGCCACACCTCAACAAGTTTCTGATTTATCTGCTTACAGTGGTGTTAATTATGGTGTGCGTGCAAGAAATGATTCCGCTGATTTGAGAAAGTGGAATCACGGTGGGCTTAATTATCCATTTAGTTTTATAGCAATAGGCTATGAATAATAAGGAGTTGATTTAATTGGCAGAAATCATTTTACCGCCAGAAGAAAGAAAGGTGATCAAGTGAAACAAAAACATTGGCAAGTGTCCGTCTTTGATAAGACAAGCGAAACAATCAGAGACGACACGTTCTACACAACAGATACCGAAGCCTATTTAGTCTTTGAGTTGATTGACGAAGATTTTACGCCAGATTCAGCAATGGTTACAGTCTACAATATCTACGGTAAAGCAACAATCAACGCAAATGTGGAAGTTGCAGACGGAATCGTATGCTATGAAATGCCAGAAGATGCAATCGGACATCCAGGCGGTTGGCGAACGCAAGTTGTATTTACCAAAGATAGCGAAGATTACACAACGAAGATTATCGAATTTGACGTCGGTGGACACTTACTAGACAATAAGAAACCATCAATTGTCGATATTGAGAACTGGAATAGTTTCATGAAACATGCTGAGGGATTGGTTGACGACTGGGAACAGTTAGAAGAAATCAGACAAACGAATGAGCAACAGCGAGAGTTGGCAGAATCAGCAAGGCAGACTGAGTTTGAAGCGAATGAAACAAGTAGACAAGCAAATGAATTGGTTCGTGAAGAAGCCGAGAGCAATCGTCAATCTACATTCGAGACTAACGAAACAGAACGGCAGACTGAGTTTGAAACCAACGAGGCTGAACGTGAGAGTACATTCGAGATTAACGAATCTACCAGACAAACGAATGAACTAGCTAGAGAAACCGCTGAATCTGTGCGAGTGGCGAATGAAGAAGAACGCATCTCAAAAGACAGTGAGCGAGATGGTAAGATAGAGGCATTTGTTGAAGATGTGAGTGATAGGATAGACAACAAAGCAGATGTTTCGGAACTTGAGTTATACGCAAAAAAAGAGCAAGGGGAATGGATTACGCCGACGCTGTTGGGTGGGGCAACTGGCAACACCGTCGCTTACTTAAAAGATGAGTTTGGATTTGTCCACTTCAAAGGGCGGGTAAGCAACGCTGGTAACGTACTGACGATGTTTGTTATGCCCTCTGGCTATCGACCGGGCAGAACTTCTGACTTTATTGTATTTTCATCATCAGACGCAAAACGAATTAGGGTAAATTCTTCTGGAAATGTGGATAACTCAACCTCACAAGCTTTCGTCGAACTTTCAAGCATTATCTATAAAGCGGAGGGATGATTAAATGCTCAGAATAATCGACAAACAAACTCATTTATTTCTACGAGACGATTTTACTTTTGATGAAGAAACAGAAATAGGTTTAGATGTCGCACCCGCACAAGGTTTTTACCACCCTAAATGGAATGGTACGGAATGGGTTGAAGGGCTATCAGAAGAAGAAATAAGCGAACTAAAGAAACCTCAGCCCATAGAATTGAGTCTAGAAGAACGCTTAGAGTCCATACAAACTCAAAACGAACTCGCCCTCGCTGAATTAGCTGAGCTTATTTCAGGAGGTGTGCTCTAATGGTACAAGTATATGTGAATTTAATAAAAAAAGGTTTAAGAGAAATTGAGCAAGTACCAGAAATTTGGCGAGAAGATGTACGTAAACAATTGTTAGAAGAAGGTTACTCATTCGAGTAGCCTTTTTATTATGGAAAGGAGTTGGAGATGGTTGAAAAACTAAAAAAAACTTATGCGTTTATCGTCACTTATTACTATTCGTTCTTGCTTTGTGGAACGAGCTTATGGCTAGCAAGCGTACTAAGAGCAGTGGGGCATACATATATTGCCCTTGCTGTTTTTTTTATTGTATTGATTAAGTTAATCGGTATCTTTACGTATAACAATACTTTGAGAATTATTGGAGTGGTTGGCTTAAGTGGCTTTTGGATAGTCAATGCTACGATATTTTATCTAGGTTATCATCCAAGTGTGGAATTGACTTATCATTTTCCCTTAATCATCTTTCTGTTAGCTTTTGGGATAGCGTTAAGGGGTCGGTTCGATGGATAAAGGAATTATCGTAACGACTATCGCTACAATCATTGGGAGCTTCCTAACTTATAAAGCAACCATGACAAAATCAAAGCATGACTATCAAGCTAAGATTGAACAGATGAAAATGGAAGCTGAAGCGAAACTAAAAGAAAGCACAGCAACCACAGAATCTATTTATATAGGTGAGATGAAGCATATTATAAACGCATATAAAGAGCAGGTAGAAGATTTAAAACGAGAAAATCAAGAAATTCGTCAGCAAATTAGTAAATTGAAAGATGAGCAGAAGGAAATTATAGAAAAGCTAACCAAAGAACGCACGTATTACGAACGTGAGTTAGAGCTAAAGGATGAAATTATCGAAGGTTTGCAAGAAGAAAATGAAAATTTGAAGAACAAATTATTTGTTTTAAAGGAGGACGAAGTAAATGATTGAAGAATTAAAAATGGTATTCGCTGAGGCAGTTGGACTATCCACTGTCTTAGCGATTTTAATTACCGCATTATTCCAAATAATTAAACCGAGAATTAAAGATACAGACTTAATCCCGCCAATCGCATGCCTACTAGGTATTGTGGTTGGTTTAATTTTTGGTTGGTATCTACAAGCTGATTTATTTTTATTTGGATTAGGTGGATTAATTGGTGGTTTGGCAAGTGTGGGGTTATTTGAGACAGGCGACAAGAGTAAGAAGTTAATAGAAAAGGAGTAGATGAATCATGGCAACACATTTAATATCATTCGGACATCATCCAAATGCAGATAAAGGCGCTATCTACAAAAACAGGAATGAGGCAACCGAAGTTAGACGACTAAAGCCCTATCTAGAAAAGTGGGCGAAAAAGTCAAAGCATAATTTTAAATACTACACGCGTGACATGTTTGCTGACCGAAATATTCATCAGCATAAGCATTTCGATTCAATTACTGAGTTACACATGGACGCTCCACAAGGTAACGGCGGACACGTAATTATTTACAAAGGTTTTAAGCCTGATAATATTGATAAGCGTTTAAGAGACGTTATTAAAAAGCACTTTGGCATTGTGGGCTATTTACAGAACTCAAATGGTTTTAGTTATCGAAATAACCTTTACAACATCAATCAGGCGGCTAAGCACGGAATTAACTATCGTCTAGTTGAAATGTTCTTCCTATCTAATGAGCAAGACTATAATCATTATATTCGTAACCTAGACAGTATTGCTAAAGACATTATACAAGCTATTACAGGCGAAACATTGAGTGGCAAGGTAAATACATCTAAACCATCTAAAAAGCCAGTGCAACCCTCTAAACCATCATCTAGCAAGTCAATTGAGCAACTAGCCAATGAAGTTATTGCAGGTAAACATGGCACAGGTGAAGCACGTAAAAAAGCACTAGGTTCTAACTATCAAGCAGTACAAAATCTAGTAAATAAAAAACTAGGTGCAAAACCAACTTCTAAACCAACTAAATCAATCGACCAACTAGCAAGAGAAGTCATTGATGGAAAACACGGAACAGGAGAAGCTAGAAAGAAAGCACTAGGCAACCAATACAACGCTGTCCAAAAGCGTGTAAATGAGATTCTAGGTGCTAAATCAAAGCCAAAGGGTAAATCTATTGATACCCTTGCGAAAGAGGTTATTGACGGTAAATATGGCACAGGAGAAGCTCGTAAGCGTGCGTTAGGTAGTCAATACCAAGCTGTACAAAAGCGAGTCAATCAAATTTTAGGTGCAGGCAGTTCAAATCGCAAGTCTATTGACACAATTGCTAGAGAAGTCATTGATGGCAAGTGGGGGAATGATCCAGAACGCTCACGTAAGTTAAGAAGCGCTGGATATGATGCGAAAGCCGTTCAAAGACGAGTGAATCAATTGTTATAACCACATCAAAAGGGTAGTAGTCGTAATGACCGCTACCCTTATTTTTTGTATATACTTTTAGTACCGTTCTCATAGTACGATAAGTGTACCTAAAAATTAAAATCAATAGTCATGTCATCATCTTTGACTGTGATACGATCTATTAAAGTATCTACAATATCGCATTGTTCCTTGAATGGTAAGGTACGTACATCAACACTTTGTAACGACTTTAATGTTTCTAAAATTTTCACATCATTTCTGTCTGGTTGCTTTGCTTCATTAAGTTCTGCACGTTGCTTATTAATACTTTTCAATCGAGTATCTATTTCTTCTAAGTCGATGGAACCTAGTTGATATAAGTCCATTAATCTGTTTTCTTGTTTGTCCAAGGCAATTAATTTTTCTTGTGTGGTGTCTTTCTTTACTTTGCGAACGATATTTTTTGCATGATTAAAATTCAAAGCGTTTATTTTATCGAAAATAATATCATTGATATCTTCAACTTTTTTATTCGGTTCGGTACATTTTACACCTGTTTTCTTATAGTGATTAGGTCTCTTCCCATTACAAACGTAATAACCATAATGATATTCACTTCGTTTAAATTTTCCATCGTACTTACTGTAATGCCTTTGCAAGATTAACGTTTTACCACATCGCCCGCAGTAGAGTTTCCTTGCCAGCAGTGAAGCTCTTTTTGTGCGGTCAACTCGATACTTATCGGATAGATTACTTCGTCTGTTCTTAACAACATTAAACGTTTTGTCATCAATAATTGGTTCATGTATGCCATTATAAGTTTCACCGTCAAAAGTTACCTTTCCGATATAAATAGGATTATCCAAAATCGCAGTAATCATATTCGCACCATAAATTTTGTGAGGGTATCGCTTAGCTAAGTCTGAATATATCGAGTAGGCACTTTCTCCATCGGCAAACCGCTCAAATATCTCTTTTACGAGCTTTGAATCATCATTAGGATATAATCTATCGTCTTCATAATCATAGCCTGTAGGAACGTTAGGGTGCCCTGAGTAAAGTCCATTCTTTGCTCTCTCTACACGTCCCATAAATAATCGTTCTGTAATCGTGTCACGTTCGAGCTGTGCAAAGGTGGATATGATACCAACCATAGCTCTACCAAAGGACGTAGTAGTGTCAAAACTTTCTTGTAGAGAGATAAAGCCCACTTTGTTTTTGTGAAAAACTTCTTCGATTAAGTATAAAGTATTTCGCTGATTTCTAGACAATCTATCTAATTTAACGACAATCACAATGTCAACCTTTGATTGATTAACATCATTAATTAGTCTTTGCATGGCGGGTCTCTTTATATTCCCTCCAGAGTGTCCACCATCTGAATATTGATCAACAATCTTATAACCCATTGCATTTGCATAATTTTCTAACTGTTCTTTTTGAGCGCTCAATGAATATCCGTTATTCGCTTGTTCTAAAGTTGACACTCTAGAATATAAGGCAGCTCTTTTCATGTTTATTTCCACTCCTATTATTGCTATAATAGGGCATAACAAATAGCCCTAGTTGGTTATTGTCACTCCACACTTCTTACTTGGCGGTAGGGTGTGGGGCTTTTTTGTTTATATTATTCTAAATTAGATAAATCTAGTTCTACTGAGTACGGGTTACTATCGAAAGTCATTAGTTCGTCTACTTCGAGCAACAAAGGTTCATCCATATTATTAATTCCTACAACGTCTTGGGCACCTTCAATTTTCCCGCCTGCTTTAATTTCTTTTTGTCCTATACCTAGGTCTACGCCGTCCATAACAAATACATCATCTGTTTCTACACTATCTTGAAAAGCCTTAAAAATAAATGTCATGAATGGAGAAGCTTCTTCGTCCGAGTTATTTTCCCAATTATAATTAATAACTAAAGCATCTTTACCGTCGACATCTTTAACGAGTTCATAACCTGTAACAGTTAGCATGTATTCGCCAATTTCCATTGGTTCGCCTATTACGATATCGTTAGTTGATTCTTCTGCAATTTCTGCTTGTTCTTCCTCGTCAAGATCTTCGTTTTCAGCAACTTCTTCTGTTTCTGGTTCTTCCTTAGTAGTATCTTCTTCATTACCTCCATCATCACCACACGCAGTCAACAATATAGCACCAGCACCAAACAACAATAAACTCTTATGTAATTTCATGAATTACACTCCTTTTTTTATTTTTCCAGCCACGAGGTTAACCATGGCTGGTTTGATTATATAATAACTTTACCTAATATACTAAAATCGTCTGTTTCCTTTATAACAATATCTTCATATTTCTTATTTAATGATTCTAAACGTATGTCGCTATTTCTTTTAAACTTCTTCATCGTAATACCGCCATTTATAGCAAATACTCCAATTTCGCCATTTTCTAACTCTGGTTGTGGGTAGTATTTAATAATATCTCCATCATAGAACGCAGGTTCCATACTATCACCATTAACAAGTAAATTAACTGTTTCTGCACCCACAAATGGAATAGGTTGCTGTCCTTCGATAGGAGCACCAGCGGCCGTTTGTCCATGGTATTCGTCGTGATGTTCTTCGAGATAACGTTGTTCTTCTAGCTCGTGCTCAGCGTAGTTGTATACCTTTTGTTGACGAGGACGTTCAAGTTCATTGTAGATAGGTATAATATCAGGATTATCATCCCACCCCATAAGTTGCTGGGGAGTCGTACGCAATATCTCGCTCAGCGGTTCCAGTATTTCAAGTGGTAATTTTTCGATATCGCCTTTCTCATATCTGAAAACTGTAGAACGATTTACTCCGATCTTCTCTGCTACATCATCGGCGCTTAATTTCAATTCTTTTCTTCGTTGTTTCATTCTATGTCCAACATTCATCTTTTCACTTCCTTTCGACTTGTAAACTGAGTATAAAGCAAAAGTCGCAACAATGCAATACAAACACTTAGAAAAGTAATAAATCTTTTTCGCGCGTATATATAATGAAGATATTTTTTTGTTTGAAATTAAGTTGCACAAATGCGATTTTACCCTTGACTATTATATCTCAACCATGTAAGATATATATATCAAGTCGCACAAATGCGATAAACAAAAAAAGGAGGATTCAATTTGATAGACACAAATAAATTAAGAGGGGCTATCGTCGCTAATGGAAAAGACCAAAAGCAGATAGCCGAAGAATTAGGAATTGACAAAAGTACTTTTTATCGAAAAATGAAAGAAGGCGGAACTTTTTCAATCGGCGAAGCATCACGAATGGCTGAAATAATTCCACTTAGTGATGCAGAAGCAATAGCTATTTTTTTTAGCGGAAGAGTCGCGAAAATGCAACAAAAACAAAAGTCATAGAAAGGGGAATAAAATTGTTGGGTGAAGCAATGTTAAAAGATGAATTATTAGAACGTTCAAACATGAATGAAAAACTCAGTTTTAAAGAAACGCTATTCATCATTGGACTATCAATTTTAAGCACACCGCTACTATATTTAATCGTAACTGCTCCATTTGGGTGGTGGATAAGATGAACGTAACAGCAAGGACTAAAAATAATATACATGTTTTTAAAAATGGTAAATGGGAACCGCCAATAACAGTTCCAACAGAAGTACACGAAAGGACATTGAGGAATATAAATAAGCACAGGCAACAAAAGAGTTATACAGGAGGTCACTATGAGAGTTATCAAAGTCTATAAGCCTTGCGAACAATGCAAAGGTACAGGCTTAGAATGGCAAGATCAATACAGTTGGGATTGTCGAGTGTGTCAAGGTTACGGAGAAGTGATAGTAAGTGAGAGAAAGGAGTTTGAGAATGAGCAAACTAACGATCGACCAAAAGGCTGACATTATGCTGGAACATTTAAGCCGTTTTGTAAATATTGATTGGAATCAGGAAGAGTTTTATTTAAATCATATAAAGGATGGATTTCGAGACATTGAGAGGATGGAGGAAACCGAAGATGCCTCTATGGAGACTGAGAGAAGACGAACAGAACAGAATTGATAATTTTATCGACAACGTGAGCGAACTCGGTGATCCATTATCAAGGGAATCAATTGTATTAATGGAAATACTCGAAAACGCGCATGAAGAAGCATTGCTAAAGATTATGGAACAACAAGATGAGATTAATCGCTTAAAAGATTATGTGGAAGATTGGACAGTAAAACCGAATTTAGGAAAGCATTTTGATGAAATGTATTAAAAAAGACACCTCGGACAAGGCGTCATAGAAATATACTCAAGAACAGTATATCACGAAAGGAAGTTTAAATAAATGGCAACTTTGTATGACATTGCAGAAGAAATTAAGGAGTTACTAGATTTAATGCAGTCAGCAGAAGTAGACGAAGAAACTATTCAAGACACTATCGAATCTACTGGACTTAAAGATGATTTTAAAAATAAAATTGATGGATATTTATACGTCATTGACGATATAGAAGCTTCCAATGAGCGAATCAAAAAAGAAGAAGATAGGTTAGCTGAACGAAGAAGGATGCAAGAAAAGAATATCCGAAAATATAAAAAAATACTAACGGACACCATGCAACTGTTAGATATCCAAAAAGAACGCACAGACAGATATACCGTGTGGGTACAAAATAACCCAATTAAATTAAATATCGAAGATGAACAATTTATTCCGAAAGAATTTTACGAAGAACAAAAACCAAGATTAAATCGTAAGAAATTAACGGACTATTTAAAAGAAGGTCATGAAATTAAAGGTACACAATTAACACAAACGAAGGGAGTACGTAAGCGATGAGTTTAAATATTAAAAGTGCAGCAGATATTACCCATAAGAATGCGACTTACCTAATCTATGGATCTCAAGGAGTTGGTAAGACGAGTTCGATAAAACACTTACCAGGAAAGACACTATTAATCCCTATTGACCAATCGGAATCTGTTTTGAAAGGCGAAAAAAATATTGATGTCGCAGAGATTGACACATCTGAAATGTGGGAGTCATGGAACGACACAGTAACGTCATTAATTACCAATCCAGAGTACGAAAAGAAATACGACAATATTGTAATCGATAACGTATCTGAATTGTTTAGATCCAGTTTAGAGAACTTAGGTAAGCATGGAAAAGCAACACAAAAAGGTGTTCCGTCAATGGCAGACTATCAAATAGTAGATTTCCTAGTCATGAGAATGTTGCGAGCGCTAAAGAAATTGGATGTTCGATTAGTGATTACAGCATGGGAATTACTTGTTCCGTTTGAATCAGAAAGTGGACAAACATTCACTCGTAGAATACCAGACTTAAGAAAAGGTGTTCAAAACAACTTCTTGGGGTTATGTGATGTAGTAGCTCATTTGACTGTTTCGCAAAGAGAAGACGGAGTAGTGAGAGGATTTGTATTGCAACCCACGAATGATGTAGTCGCGAAAAATCGATTGGATGATAGGAAAGGTTGTTTAGTAAATGAACTGGTGGTGGCGAAAGATGACTGATGATAGAGATTTTATAGGTGCTTATATTCTTTATTCTCAGATACCCAAATATTACTTTGAAGATGAATTTGATACAGCAGTTAGAATGTTAGAGCACTTTGAGAAGGTTCTTGATAAACATTACAACATCGACGATTGGGGAGCACGTGCCGCATTGTCTG
>Ga0209487_1001040_pt1 | contig 23886 bp, 33 predicted proteins | sample Poulit2012_FD_187524 | JGI IMG/M metagenome (GOLD analysis project Ga0209487, IMG submission 187524) | Agricultural soil microbial communities from Georgia to study Nitrogen management - Poultry litter 2012 (SPAdes) (version 2) | ecosystem: Environmental > Terrestrial > Soil > Agricultural land...
GTTTATATTGACCAATTTCATTATATGATATGCTGTTCACATCATGAATAACCAATCCTAAAAGCAATTTTAAAATCAAAGTTATATTACTTGCATTTTTAAGAGACTTTATCTATTATAGAATTTGGATTAGCACTCAACGATAACGAGTGCTAATAATAAAATACGATATGAATTAAGGAGGTTGTCTACATGATTAAACCATTAGGTGATCGTGTAATCATCGAGCTTGTTGAAAAAGAAGAAAAAACTGCAAGCGGTATTGTACTTCCAGACTCTGCACAGGAGAAGCCACAAGAAGGTAAAGTGGTGGCGGTTGGATCTGGCCGAGTCAATGATAAAGGTGAAAAAGTTGCATTAGAAGTTTCTGAAGGAGAACGCATTATTTTCTCTAAATTTGCGGGAACAGAAGTGAAATATGAAGGTACTGAATACTTAATTCTACGTGAAGATGACATTTTAGCTGTTATTGGCTAAAAATAAACATACTTAGGTAATATTTTAAGGAGGTTATTGTTAATATGGCTAAAGAAATCAAGTTTAGTGAAGATGCACGTCAAGCAATGCTCGACGGTGTGAATACATTAGCAAATGCTGTAAAAGTAACTTTGGGACCAAAAGGTCGTAATGTTGTATTAGATAAGAGCTTTGGTTCACCACTCATTACAAATGATGGTGTGACAATTGCGAAAGATATTGAACTAGAAGACAAATTTGAAAACATGGGTGCACAACTCGTTTCTGAAGTTGCTTCAAAAACAAATGAGGTTGCTGGTGACGGTACAACAACAGCTACAGTTTTAGCCCAAGCGATGATTCGTGAAGGTCTTAAAAACGTAACATCTGGTGCAAACCCTATGGGATTACGTCGTGGAATTGAACAGGCAGTTGAAGTTGCTGTTAAGCAATTGAAGGAAATCTCTAAACCTGTTGAAAGTAAAGAATCAATTGCCCAAGTTGCGGCAATTTCAGGTGAAGATGACGAAGTTGGTCAACTCATTGCTGAAGCGATGGAGCGTGTTGGCAATGACGGTGTGATCACAGTAGAAGAATCAAGAGGATTTAACACGGAACTACAAGTTGTTGAAGGTATGCAATTTGACCGTGGTTATGCATCACCATACATGGTAACAGATCAAGATTCTATGGAAGCTGTCTTGGAAGATCCATACATCTTAATTACAGATAAGAAAATCACAAACATCCAGGAAGTTTTACCAGTTCTTGAGAGTGTTGTTCAAGAAGGTAAACCAATCCTAATCATCGCTGAAGATGTTGAAGGTGAAGCACTTGCAACATTAGTTGTTAACAAACTACGTGGTACATTTAACGCTGTTGCAGTTAAAGCACCGGGATTCGGTGATCGTCGTAAAGAAATGCTCGAAGATATCGGTATCCTTACAAACGGTGAAGTGATTACGGAAGACCTTGGTTTAGATCTGAAAAGCACTGAAATCGGTCAGCTTGGTCGCGCAGCAAAAGTTGTTGTCACGAAAGAACATACAACAATTGTTGAAGGTTCAGGAAATCCTGAAGCAATCGCATCACGTGTTGCACAAATCCGTGCACAAGCAGAAGAAACAACATCCGAATTCGACAAAGAGAAACTGCAAGAACGTCTTGCAAAACTAGCAGGCGGTGTTGCTGTAATCGAAGTTGGTGCAGCAACTGAAACTGAACTTAAAGAGCGTAAAGATCGTATCGAAGACGCACTCAGTTCAACGCGTGCGGCTGTTGAAGAAGGTATTGTTTCAGGTGGTGGAACAGCCCTCATCAACGTATACAAGAAAGTAAGTGAATTAACACTTGAAGATGACGAAGCAACAGGTGCAAACATTGTATTACGTGCACTTGAAGAACCAGTTCGTCAAATCGCGGAAAATGCTGGTTTAGAAGGCTCAATTGTTGTTGAAAGACTCAAAGGCGAAGACCTAGGAACAGGTTTTGACGCTGCAACAAACAGTTGGGTAAATATGGTTGAAGCGGGTATCGTTGACCCAGCTAAAGTAACACGTTCAGCACTACAACATGCCGCTTCTGTTGCAGCTATGTTCTTGACAACAGAGGCCGTAATCGCTGACATCCCTGAAGAAGATGGCGGCGGTGCACCTGATATGGGTGGCATGGGTGGCATGGGTGGCATGGGCGGCGGCATGCCGGGCATGATGTAAGCCAAAGTAAATAATGCTTGATATGACGGGGTTTACCGAGTGGTAGACCTCGTTTTTTGATGAAAAGGTAACAAAAAGGTAACATTTATTTTAAATTGATAAATTTTGGAGTAGACTTTTATTCATTAATGATAAATTATCCATCGATTTAACTTTCATTTTTTCTGTTACATGGGTATATACTTTCAAAGTTGTATCCGGGTCTTCATGTCCAACACGTTGCATAATTGTAGGCAAGTCGATTCCAGATTCCGTCATCATTGAAATATGTGAATGTCTGAATGAGTGAGGAGTTAATTTTTTCTTAATGTTAATATACCTCATAATTCTTCTCATTCTATCCCCCAGGTTTTTCACAGTAAAGGGATACCCATTTGAGCGTTGGAATAAAAAATCCTCGTCATGAAAGTCTTCGATGATTGTCCGATACTTTAATTTATGCTGGTCATTTTTTTGCACAAGTTTTTTCAGCATTGCCATTATCTTTTCATCCATATCAATTATACGTATTTTATTTGTTTTTGTTGTTCCTAGACTATACTGCTTTGTATTGTTATTTTCATTGTATAAGGTTTTACTGACCCTAATCGTATTATTATTAAAATCTATATCCGATTTCTTTAAAGCAGTTAATTCTCCAGGACGCATCCCAGAAAAAGCAATCGTGTAAAACCTCTCCTTATCTAGCTCTAACCCAATTTTCAGTACGGCATCTAAAAAGGTAGATAATTCATCCTTTTCAAAGTAAGTTTCTTCAATCGTTCTTTCCTCCAACTGTTTTACCGTAACAGCTTTTTTAGGGATAAAAGCATCTTCCCTTGGATTTTCATCAATCAATTTATTTTTTATGGCATATTTAAAAATCATATTTGCACAAGTATTAACCCCGCTTATTGTATTACGAGCATAGCCATTTTTATCTAACTCAATCAACATATTTTGATACATATGATGGGTAATTTCTGTAACTAATAAATACTGAAAATGGTTATTTAAGATATTAACCTCTTTTTCGCGTATTCTTACACTTCCTCTTTTTACGCCTGTTGCAGCATAAACGTCTAACCATTTCTTGCTCAATTGCCCAAAAGAGATTTTTTCATTTAAGAATTCGGGATAAATTTGTTGATGTAATTTCTCGATTGCTTTTTCCAATCGTTCTTTTGCCTCTTTTTGTGTTTTAGCCCGTCTTTTGATTAATTTTCTTTTCCCTGTTCTAGGATCTTTTGGTGCATCTCCATAACACTCCCAAGCATAACCAGATTTCGATTTAACTTTTCTACAATGCACTTTTATATCCTCCCATTCAATCGTAACTAATACAAGATTCTGCAACGGTAATCAGATTGCTTTTATACATATCAAGCCTCCTTAGCGCAAAGTCAAACTCAACATTAAATATTCGGGCTACATCATTTGCTGTCACCCCCTTTAATCGTTCTAACATAAATGTAGGGATACAAAAGTGATAAGCAAAATAATCTGCTTTCACTTCTTGATATTGTTTATAAGTATCTGCTAGGAATCGTTGGCTACCACTATCAAAGCAGTAATGTTTCATTTCATGGCCAAAGACTTGCCATTGCTGCTGTTCGCTTAAATGTTGGTTAACAAACAGTCCGTACATTCCTTTCCACTCTGCAATAGCACTTGTGTAATTCCAATAAAAGGTTTTAATTTTTAATTTCTCAGTAACATTATGGATCGTTAGTTGATGTGGACTTGTTACAAGCAAAGAGTCAAAAAGATTCTTTACATAATATTCTGTATCATTCATCGTTTCACCGCCAATAAAAAGAAATTAAAGTATAATTGATTATATATCAGAACGTGTGTTCGATTCAAGGGTAATTTTAATGGTGTACAAATAAATGTACACCATATTCATGCTTAATCATTTTCTTCAAAGGATCGTATCATTTTCCGCAACATACGGAGTTTTAATTCTTTATCCTCCGGTTCGCTTTTATACCACACATTCATTTCTGACATTATTTCTTTTAATTCTTTATCAATATTTTGTTCGTAGATATCGCTTTTGTTTGAGGGGTTTGTTCTTCCTAGTAAATAATCTGTAGAGACCTCATATAACTCTGCTAATTTAATAAGCATTTCGGGATCGGGGGAACGAGTTCCATTCTCATACCCTGAAAGAGTATTACTTCTTACGCCTATTTTATCAGCCACAAATTTCTGTAGATATCCTCTTTCTTCTCTTAGCTCTTTTAGTTTTTTGGATAATGGTTTATTTTCCATAGACGATCCCCCTCATTACAGTCAGTATATCGCATTTCATGATTTTTTACTTAAAAAATCGCAAAAAGTGATAAAAAATGTTTACAATCACAATTTGCGATGTTATAGTATTGTTAGACATCACAAAATGAGAAGAAGAGGGAGGTGGGTAAATTGGAAGAACGTTTAAGGATTCGTAATAATTTAAAGCAATTACGTGAAGATAGTGGTGTTAAACAAAAGGTGGTAGCAGAGCAGTTAGGTATTAGTGCCAATTATTATTCGCAAATTGAAAATGGTCATAGGTCATTACAAATTGACCATCTATTAAAATTACGTGATATCTTCAATGTTAGTTTGGAAGTCATTTTAGACTAATAAATCTCATTATGCGAATTAGCCAATTACTAATCAGAGGAGGGATCTCATGTTGAATGTTGAAATCAATCAAGAATTTACTCAAACACTAGTGAATGACGTGGTAGAACAATTGGTACCCATTCTGCTTCAAGAATTAAAACAAAACGAATTACCGTATTTATTAACTAGAAAGCAGTTTATGGAGTTAGCGGGTATCGGTGAGAGCAAATGTAATGAACTTTTCCATCGAAGAGATTTTCCTGTGAACAGAGAGTTAGGGCATCCAAGAGTGCCAACAAAAGCATTTTTTGAATGGGTATATGCTACGAACCAAAATGCGAATGAAGTAAATATGACATTTCCTTTTCAAGCAATCTAAATCCTCTTGATTATTATTCTATTTAACGAGGGAGGTAAAAACAAGTGAGCAACATTAAATGGATTAAGTTAAGTACTTCCATGTTCGATGATGAAAAAATAAAACTAATAGAAAAACTTCCAGAGTCTGATACTATCCTAATCATTTGGATTAAGTTGCTTTCACAGGCTGGAAGAACGAATGCGAACGGTTATATTTATTTGAACGAAAATGTCCCGTATACAGAGGAAATGCTTGCAACTATATTTGATAGATCACTCAATACAGTGAGACTTGCTTTAAAGACATTAAGAGAGTTTGGAATGATTTATATTGACGATGATTCCTTTATTCGAATATCAAACTGGGAAAAGCATCAAAATGTTGAAGGAATGGATCGTGTGCGGAAATTGAATGCAGAGCGCAACAAAAGGTATCGGGAAAGGAAGAAACAGCAGCAATTACTTGAAAATAAAACAGATGACGTTAGCGTGACGTCACGTGACGGTACAGAAGTAGAACTAGAAAGAGATAAAGAAAAAGATATAGAACAAGAACAAGATAAAGACGTAGCGAGAATTATTCAGTTTTGGGATAAAAACGGATTTGGTGTGAACAACATTCATGCAAAAAAACAGTTGTTGTTGTGGTTGGATGATGCTTCATTTAAAGAACCCAGCGATGTCATTTTAAAGGCATTAAATATCGCCTGTGAAAACGATGCGAGAAGACTTAAATACGCGGAAGGAATCTTAAAGAATTGGGAAAATGAATCGTTATTAACTGTTGAAGAGATTGAAAATAGTCATAAAAAACGAAATCAGCAGGCTGTAAGTCAAATAGATTATGACCCAAACAGGGATAGATTCTAAGAAAGGGAGGCGCCATCCATGGAAGCTATTGGAACAGTCCTGAAAACGTCTTTTCCGTTTAAAGAATATGGCGAACATGAATGTGAACAGTGTGGAAGTATGTACAAATTATACGAGACCCCTAAAGGGATTATTGGGGCATGTAAACACTGTATGGATCAACAACTATTAGAAGAGTTAAACGTACCTAGTAAAGAAGAAAGAGAAAAGCTAAAAGAAAAACGGTTTATTGCAAGTTTTGAGCGAGTTACAAACGATTTAAGGCAAGCAACGATTGACTCCTATATACCGAAAGAAAAGTCACAATCAGATGCAAAAGAAATCGCAATGCAGTATGTCAATACCTTTGATGGCATTAAATCGCTTCTATTTAGCGGTAATTGTGGTCTGGGAAAAAGTCATTTGTCTTTCGCAATCACAAAAGCGTTGCGACAGCAAGGATACAAAACGCTCTATATAAAGGTCACTGATTTATTTGATTATATTAAGAACACATACAAACCTGAGTCAAGCATAAATGAGATGCAGATTTTCAAAATGATAGACGAATTAGACCTGCTCGTGCTTGATGATATTGGCTCTGAGTACGTTAAAGCAAATGAATATGGTTATGAGAGCTGGGCATCTGATGTGTTATATAAAGTATTCGATATGCGACTGAATAAAGCTATCATATGTTCAACCAACTATTCAGAAAAAATGCTTACTGATAAATATGGAAATAATGGCAGGCGGATTATTGACCGGATGATGGACTTAGCAAAAGCAATACGTCTAGAAGGTGAGAGTTATAGACGAAAGGAGAGGTTCTGAATGTGGCAAGATATGAAAAGTGTAATGGTGTTTGATCCAAAGGATAGTCAAGAAGAGACAGAACGTAAGTGGGTGGAGTGGAACAATCATAAAAGTGCCGTTGGCGACAAATACGTACCAACGGCAGAAGAAACTAAAAAAAGATTAATAGAACAGGAACGTCATAGTAGAAGATATGCCTAGTATCTTCTAGACATTCCTGACTTACCCGTAGATATTATAGCACTCTTTGAAGGATATTAAAATGAGATAAATGCGGTTTAAATCAATTTCGGGAGGTATTTTCTTATGCGGGCTTTAAATAGCTCCAATAAAAAAGAAATTAAAATACATGCAAGTTATTCAGAAGCACATTATATCGGTGAAGCACTTTCATCCTATCAACTAGTTATGCAACAACTTCATGGAATAAATAGCGAAGAAGAGAAATATATCGGTGAGCTATTTTATGCCATTCGAAATCCATTTGTAAGAAAAAAGAAAGCATGTGAACGAGAAAGATAGTTTTTAGAAGGAGAAATTTGAGGGGGAAGGAGGGGCAACATGATTGACGTAATGAACAAATCCATGTTTATGAATATCTTGGGAAAGAAAGCGATCGCCTTTATAACAATATATTGCATTTGAAGGTGAATCAATCAATACAAATTCCTGAAACAAACTTGCAAATATCGAAAACAAGGTATGGGATGTATGAAATTGTATCTGCTGAATATCACGAATGTTATTCATTTCCACAGCCTTTATATGAACGGATTAATGCTTTGTTAAATGACATTTCACTTATAAGAAAGGATGATGATAAATGAATTTTGCTGCTGAAATTGAAGGTGTTTTTACGCAAGAAGAAATCGAATCGTTTCTAAAAGATGAACAACAATTTTACATCGAATATGCGGAAACAAACTGGTTAGACCGTTATTTCAAAATAAAGGCAATGTCACAAAGAACTCATGTACCTAGTATTACTTCCGTTATATCGGATACACCGGGTGGATCAAATCTGAATCATAGTAAAACAGAGCAATTTGCACTGAAATCTGTTCAAGCAAGCGAATGGTTAGACACATTATTTTATGCAGTGGAATCACTTGATCCAGCTGAACAAAAGTTAATTGAATTAAAGTACATGAGTAAACGTAATGATGGTTCCAAATACTGTGATGAAGTCATTTATCCTCAATTGTTTATTGGAAGAACAAGATACTATGAACTGAAAAAAGAGGCATTAGAAATGCTGGGCAGAAATTTATATGGCTTATTTAGTGAAAGAGGTTGTTCGTAATGGTTGCTTTGGTTCAGGCGGTGAGGAAAACAGTATTAGTTATGTTTTTGCTAATACTGTTCATCGCTTTCTCCACTTTATGTGGAATTGTATTCTTGGCTACTTTCCAGTGGTTTATGCATACTGAATTTTATTTGGGTGTGGTTGGTTCTGTTGATTTTTGGATATGGGTGTTAGGAGTTCCGTTTATTATTATCTTTTTTGTGTTTTGTGCAAATGTTGATTAGGAGAACCTGTTAAATAAAGTTGTATCATTAAAACCCTTTAGATATAATTGTTTAAAGGGATTAATGTGTTGAAATCACATATTAATCTTCCGCAATCGGGCCGTATTGTTGAATAAAAGGGAGTAGTTTATACTACTCTTTTTTTGTTTTTATTTTAAATTTGACATACGAAGTAATGTAATATAAACTTTACTTATGTAATGTATTTTATACATTTCAGTGGGGTGAGTTAATGAAAAAAGAGAATGATTTATTCAATAATATATATATCCTCAGAGCAGAAAAACGTTGGACACAAAAATACGTTGCGGATCAACTTAATGTAACCAGACAGACGATTCATTCTTTAGAATCCAACAAATATAATCCATCTTTAAAATTAGCTTTTGAAATTGCTTTATTATTTGATAAGCAGATTGAAGATATTTTCACTTATAAGAGAAAGGGTGACAGTTAATGGCCAATATACTTATTATTATATCGGTGATTATAGCAGGTTTTGGTTTAGGCAAGTACATTAGCTTTTCAATGGAGGAAGGGACAGATGAAAGAGGGAAATTCATACTTGCTAAAGCTTCACATATTACTATGAGTTTTTTATTTCTTATTTTTGCAATTTTAGTTTTAATAGTAGGATTTTTAAATGTTTCTGCTGAAATACTCGGAGTCGTTATAGTTGTAGTATTATCCCTACTCATTCTTATTAATGCTATATCTATTATGTACTTTCGTAAAAATATGTAATACAAATTTTTAAAAGGTTATTCCTCAATCGGGCGCTTATCTTGAATAAGATGGCGTCCTTCAGAATCGGATCAAATCGTTGAAGAAAAGCTTATTTAACTTGACAGGGGAGTTATTAGATGATAAATTTTGATTGTTCAATCAAAATAAATATTGATTAATCAAAAGGAGGTATCTGATGTGAGTAATAAAGTGGATGAATTTAACGATCTTCCCCGTTGGTTTCAACGTATCATCCCATTAATAAGTGTTATTTTATCTGTACTTGTATTTTCATATGTTATGTATCTATACAACCAAGAATCATTAGAATTTATGCAATGGATCCGTTTGATTATCTTTACCATTATGGGCGTGGTGTCAATACTTTCTGCCATTGTTTATGTCTTTAATGCAGAATTAGCTTGGAAGTGGTTAATTGGTGGATTGGGATTGTTGCCTATATTGCTTTTGTTACAGCTTTTTATATTTCTTATGACGATTATAAGAATGGTTATCAATTCAATCTTTCAAGGAAGCCTTCCTGAACCGATTCAAATGTTTATTGAAAACTATCCAAGCAAATTTGATGTTGTTATCTTATCTGTGCTTTTTATTGTGGGTCTATTATGGATAATCGGTAAGTTGAGAAAAAAATAAGACTAAGGAAACGGAGGAACTACTATGGTGAATCAACCCTCTTTTATAACGGAAGCAAGGAGAGAGCAAATCATAAAAGCTACAATTGAGGTACTGAATGAAATTGGTTTTGTAAATATAAGCTTGGCTAAAATTGCAAAAATGGCGAAGGTTAGTACTGGATTAATCTCCTATCACTTTGAAGATAAGGAAGATGTATTGAATAACACGTTAGTTTATTTATTAAAAATGCAATTCGATTATATTAAAGAAAGAGTATCAAAAGAAAAAACTGCATATGATCAACTGATTGCTTTCATTGATGCTTCTTTAACTTTTCAAGGAACACATAGAGTCAATAATATCGCACTGATTGAGATTGTTTTTAATGCACGTACGGAAGATAATGTTCCTTACTATAAGTTATCGACTGATGAAGAAGATCCATTGTATGTGTATTTGGAGGAGATTTTACATTATGGACAGAAGACAAATGAATTTTCTGAATTCAATCCTAAAAGCCTTTCTATAATGATCCAAGGAGCAATTGCTGAGAGTATGCTTATGAATGGAGAGGGATTTAACTTAGAAGCATACAAGAATGATTTAGTAAATATGGTGACAAAAATGATTAAATGAACCATTTATTTTCGGCTGGACTTAGTGCTAATCCCAAAATAAAACAACTTTATGAAGAGCATCGTAGCTTGTATAGGAATGTGCACGTTAACACATCACTTTTAAATGACTTGATTGTTACTACACAACTCTTGAAATTAGGAGAATCATTATGGCTGAGTTATATACTGATAAAGTAACCCAAAAGAAACGTGCAATATCTTTAGATATCGCGCGAGGGTCTATGCTCTTTTTGATTATACTTGCACATATACCATTGTTTTTATACACGATGGAACCAGGTGTAATAACAAAAGTAGCAGGTAGTACACCTTTAGACCATTTCTTAAATTTTTTAATGGAAATTATAGTAGATAATCGAGCGCGTCCATTATTCGCAATACTGTTTGGTTATGGTCTAGTCATGATTTACCGTAAACAATGTGAAAGAATGGGTATTGATGAAGCAAACGGCATTATAAAAAGGCGTTGCTGGTATTTAATATTGTTTGGCGCCATACTCGCTGGTGTCGCGGGTATACAAGACATATTAATGACATATGGTATTGCTGGACTTATATTAGTTTCTACCTTGAAAAAGGATAACAATAAGATTAAGAAATATGTTATTATTTCCACAACCACATGTCTCATTTATATACCAATCTTATGGGGCGGTGTCTTATTAGGTAACCAATCTTATGGATTACCGGTAGCATTAACTGGTCAAGAAACATACTTAAATACATCACTTGATCGACTGATTTCTATACCGATTATTCCACTGTTTAATCATATCTTCTTCCCTGTTATCCCCTCAGTACTAATTGGAGTTTGGTTAGGAAATTTAAACTTATTAATTAAGCCACACGACCATATAAAACTGCTAAAGCAATTAACGATTGGTTGTTTAACAATTTCACTCGTGGGCGCCATACCACTCGTACTAATAAATGATGGTTGGTTTCCTAGTCTCTTTATCGCAGGAGTAGCATATGGTATTCATATACTCACTGGTTTTGCTGGTGGTGTAGGCTATGCAGCACTATTTGGACTATTTGGGTTGGGCATTAAATATAGCAGTGTAATCGTAGAAGCAATCACAGCAATGGGGAAACGTTCGTTAACATTTTTCGTCATACACGAAGTTTTGATTGTTATAATACTGTCCCCAATCGCTTTCAATTTAGGTGCATTCTTAAGTGTCACAACTTCCGTGCTACTCGGCATCTTTATGTGGGCCGTTACTTTATCAGTTGCATACTTCATGGATCGTCATCAAATAGAGGGGCCATTAGAAAAATACATGCGTTATTTGACTTATAAAAAATCCTAAACACTATTTCGCAAATGGAGCGTGTTTGTTGCAGATCAACAGTAGAAAATGATCAAACTTTATTCCAAGGCTACACAGAAAACCACTAGCGTACTTTTTACGAACATTTACCGAACAAATGACGAACAAAATTCCATAAAAACGGTGTTAAAGTATTAGTATCAGGAAGTTTTGATACTTCCGATTAACTCTTTTCTTTTACGGGAAAAGGGTTTTTATTTTGCTTTTTTTAGGGAGGTGAAACGGATTGTCCAATCTTACACAACAGGGTAATCAACAAATTGAAACTTTAAAAGGTAAAGAGGAAAAGAAAAACACACCTAATGCCTCAAAGAAGCCTTCACGATCAAAAAAGAAGAAACCAGCAAAACCAACTGGCTTTAAAGAATTTGAAACGTTGGCAAAGGAAATTGTAGAAGCAAACGATGGTTCTTATTATGAGTGGCTTCATAAGCAGCATCAGGAAATCATCTTGAATTTTAATGTTCATAATCGAAAACAAATTACAGAGGTAGCAAAACAATCCTAAAGACAGCTATTTGAAGGGGAAGGAGTTGAAAATCTATGCAAGATGCAATTCAAACAATCACAAATATTACTGATGGGATAAAACCAATTGCACCAGTTCTAGCCGGGCTGGTGCTTGTTGTCATAGGTTTACTTTGGACTTTTGCAAAAGATCCTCAAAAGAAAGAAATGTACACCGGATGGATGGTTAACGTTGCCATTGGTTTTGGCATTGTTTACTTGGCAGCAAGTCTAGTTAGTTGGCTGGGAGGGCGTGTCGTTGGGTTTTAATCATACTTTATTTACTAGGGAGGTTTAGCGATGGCGAAAGAACATAAGTACTTTGTCAGTTACATTTATTCGGACGGGTGGGGGAACATTGATGTTACCTTAACTGAGCCTATTCAAAATATTGATGACATACGATCGATGGAACAAGCGATTGCTGAAAATCAAGAATTGGATGAATCGGTTTGTGTGCAAAATTTCATCGCATTATAAGGGAAATGGTTTATGGGCTCTCTTTATAATAGGGAAGCCTTTAATTCATACGTTGGAGGTATTGAAATGAATGAAAAAGAACTTGCAAACAAATATGCTGAATTATTGGCTGCAAAACAAAGGATAACATTGCATCCAGATAATAAGGGGCTTGAATGGAAACATAACCAATTAAATACACTTTATCAAGATACCGTTTTAAAAGCTAAATTGCCAAAAGAAAAGTTAGCTGAAATTGAGAAACAAGGGGAAGCCCTGCATAGACAATACGAAAAGGAACAAGAGGAAGCAAGGCAATATAAGGAAACATATAAAAAGAATGTCCTTCATAATTTGGAAGGTACGAAAGAAGAAAAGGGGTATAAAGAAGCCTATAAACAAAAGGTATTAGAGTTTCTTGACAAAGAACAGGATGAAAAGCAAGAAATCAATGTGGAGGAAGAAAAAAGAGAACAAGAAATGGCTGCATTTGAATCGAGATATGGTTATGAAAAAGTGTATGCATTAAAAAAGGAAGTGTTAGGTGAAATCCGTGAAATGGACTTAACTCCTTTACAACATGAAAAGTTGAAAGAAGTAGAGCAAGATCTGGAGCATGAGAAACAAATAAAGTTAGGGAAAAGTAAGAAGAAAAATACAGAAATCGAAATGGAGATGTGAGGTGATAAAGTGGCATTAAAAACGATAAAGACCGAAAACGCTGTTAGTCCTTTTTCAGCATTTGTAAATCGTTTTCGTAAAGTGATGTGCGATCCAGTGAAAAGAAGTGTTCCATTAGATTTACACGATGAACAGTTGGAAGAACTTTATAATGGAATTTCTCCTGTTATTGAAACAAGCATCTTTGCGGAAATGGAACATGTGATGACTGCAATACGAACGAGTTGTGATGCTGTTATTGACAGAGAATGTGAAAATACAGAGTTAATGTCATATATGCGTAATGATAAAAATTTTAAAAGGTTCATTACACATGTGGTAACCAATTACCAATCATTACAAGAACAAAGGATTAACATTTTAATGGTACACAATAAAGCGTATCAAAGACTAGAAGATCGTTTGTTTGGGGAAGTTTTTGTTAGTGAAAATGGATTTCAAAAGGCATACCAGCTTCATAGTGAATTAATCCTAGCTTTTCACAATGGCTACCATAATCTAATGTTTGAAGGCACCATGCTAGATACGGATGAAAAAGTGGAAGGAGATGTCATTGAGCCGATTATCCAAAGATATGATTTGAGAATACGAGAGATGCTAGAGGGTGGTGAAAATGGATAAACAAAGCTTGTACAAAAGGCTAGTTTATCAAAATATCGAAAATGCACTAGATGAATTGAATGCAGAGGATAAAGGACGTTATTATATCTGTAATTGTCCAGAATGTAACGAGCATGAAGCATTCATATACAAGAACAACACAAACTTTATTCAATGCAACCGTGAGAATCATTGTGGAGAACGAATGCTATTACAGTTCCATGAGAAAGAAAACGTACATCCCGAAAGAGAAAAGATACAAAAAACATTTCCAAGCCTTTCAGATGATCAAAAAGAAGCATTAACTTGGTCGATGAGGCTTTTTTCTTTTGCAAAAACAGGCACAAAAAGTGAGGTCTTAGATGATGGCTACCGTGGATTATCAAAAGAAAATATAAGAAAGCATATTGTTGATCTACAAAACAAAGAGGTGACACAATACTTTTTCAAAAAGTCAAGTAGTCTATTGGGAAAAGATTACTCTAATAATAGCTGGATGTGTAAACGAAATTTAATTTTTCCCCTTTATGGTGAAAATAACACTTTAGATCGAATATTGCTAAGGTCTAGCATTGATCCAACACTGGAGCCTAAGGAAATACAGTTAATCATGAATCCTTCTAAAGACACGAAGGATTTTTTTATGGAGATTCCAGCAGAAGCGAAGACAGTTGTACTTAGTGAATCATTACTGGATGCCCTTTCTTTTCGTGAAGTAGATCCACATTGTGGTTTTATTGCCTTAACAGGTGCATCTAAAACAAGGCAAGTACAAGCATATATCCGTAAGAACAAAAATGCATTTATGGATAAGCATATTCTGGTGGCAATGGATGATGATAAAGCTGGATGGAAGGCAACACAAAAGCTAGTTGAAACATTAGAAAAGGAAAGAGTGGGCGAAAATATATCGTTATTCCGTTATGGTGCCGGTTATAAAGATGCGAATGAATTCTTACAAGATAACCGAACGCTATTCGCCAAAAGATATTTGCAAGATACCAATCAGTTGCAACAGACAAAACATATACAAAATGACATGCCATTTTCATAAAGCTTTACGTTTTAGAGAAGGCAAAGAGAGGGGGACGAATAATGCATTCCAATGATAAAAAGTCATTAATTGAACGTTTGAGCAACTGGGAAGTCATGAGTTTATTTATTGTATGTATCATCGTTGCAGGATTTTTCGTTGCGAATTTCCTACTACATTTTTTGCAACAGGTACTACACTTGGTGGAAGGATTTGCAACAGACCCAGAAAAGGTAAACTTCCAGACATTCTCCGTTGATTGGCATTATTTCTTCATTTTCCAACATAAGTGGATTGGGTTCTATGTTGGATTTTATATACTAGTTGGAATCAGTGTTCTGAAGCTCCTATACAATGTGAAAATGAATTACCAATCTATTAATAAAGGACAGCATGGAACCAACGAATTCGAAAAAGTGGAGAACTTGAAAAGACAATATGTAAGTATTCCGTCCAAAACAAAAGAATATGAGGGGAAAGGCGGTACGATTATTGCCGGACTACATGAAGGTAATAACTATCAATTATTAATCGATGATGCTCCCGTCCATACAATGGTGATTGGTATTACAAGAAGTGGTAAGGGCGAAACGTTTGTAGTACCAATGATTGACGTGCAAAGCAGAGCTAGTGAAAAACCTTCGATGGTTATTAATGATCCAAAAGGTGAACTTGCTGGTGCTTCTTATGAAACGTTAAAGAAACGGGGGTATGACGTTCATGTGTTCAATCTTATTCAGCATGACATGAGCATGGGATTTAACCCATTGCAACTGGTTATTGATTCGTGGAAGAAAGGGCGTTATAGTGATGCACAAAAATATGCAAACAGTGTTGCATATAGTTTATATAATGATCCAAATGCCAAAGATCCTTTCTTTTCAAACAGTGCAAAGTCATTAGTAACAGCTATCATTCTTGCATTAACGGAAGATATGGTCAATCAAGGCAAAGAAGAACGTGTGACTATGTATTCTGTGGCAAACTTCCTTTCAACAAAAGGGAGTGACAATGACGATGATGGTGACAATGCTTTAGATTTATTTTTCCAAGCAAGAGATGAAAATAATCCAGCAAGAATGATGTATGCAACATCAAACTTTGCAACTGGAAATACGAGAGGGAGTATTTTTAGTGTTGCCATGGATAAGTTGCAAATATTCACGTTAGAACCGAATTCGAAAGTTACTGGTTTCAACAGTTTGGATTTAATGGAAATTGGCTTTGGCGATAAACCAATTGCATTATTTATTGCAACACCCGATTCTGATAAGTCAAATGAGGTACTAGCGAGTATTTTAATTAGTCAACTTTATAGAGTTAACTCGGAAAAAGCAACGAAAAACAAGAATGGGAAGATGAAACGACATGTTCACTTCCTATTAGATGAATTTGGAAACATGCCTACGATTGAAGGGATGGCTGGGATGGTAACGGTTGGTGCTGGTCGAGGCTTTCGTTATCACTTAATTATTCAAGCTTATTCTCAAGTTAAATCGATGTATGGAGAAGAATCGGACACAATCATTGGAAACTGTTCCAATCAAATATATATTTTAACGGAAGATAAAAGTACTGCCGAACATTATTCAAGCATGTTAGGTACAAGAACGATAACGGACGTGAGTCGAAGTGGGGAACTTCATTCTTTTGATAAGTCGCATAGTGAATCAACTAAGGAAAGAGCATTGCTTACACCTGATGAATTGATGAGGCTGCAAGAAGGACAATCCGTTGTCATTCGTGTGAATAAGCGACAAGATACAAAACGAAGAAAGATTGAACCAAAACCCATATTTAACAAAGAACAAACAAAGCATAGATTTCGTTATGAATATATAGCTAATGACTTTGATACAAGTAAGTCCATCCTTTCTTTGCCGATTGTTTCTGATGCGTATTATGATATGAATTTAAATGAAATGGTTTATTCAGCCAAAGTGCATGATGACTTATATTTACGAATGGCAGATGTAATGGAACCAGATGATTTTATCAGATTAAAACGACATTTACTGCAAGTGGAAGGACTGTCGAAGAAGGATAAAGGGGCATTACAAAAACAAATATTGGAGATGGATAAATGGTCGTTTTTACATTATTTAAGTTATCTTGTCTACCGCCCAAATCTTGAAGCCCTTCATTTGAAATTGATGGAGCCGATATATAAATATTTGCCTGAGGAAACCATATCAGGCTGGCAGGAAGAAATAAATAAGAAAATGGAACATCAACTTGAACTAAGGAAGCAGGAAAAGGAAAGCGAACAAAATGAGGAAGAAGAGGAAGAAAATAAAGAAGAAGCATTAATACAAAAAGCCATTAGCGCAAATTAAAAAGGGAGGAGATTGTTTTGGATGAAGGAAAAGAAATATCGTGTGGATTGGGAAGTTATCGAAGAAATTGTTGTGTTGCATAGAAGCCAAGGAGGATGGGCAAAGGAATTGAATTTGATCAGTTGGAATGGGGAAGATCCAAAATTTGATGTGAGGTGGTGGAATCCTGATAAGACAAGAGTTGGTAAAGGTTTCACTTTTACTAAAGGAGAACTAGAAATACTGTATCAAACATTACCGGAAGCACTTCACATATAAAGATTAATATTTTCTACCTTAGACCTTTATTGTTATACTGAAAAAAATGAACAAAATGGAGTTGATGGGAGAAGATGAGAAAAATTGGATTTGTTAGCTTGATGTTATTGTCATTTCTATTGGTTTTGAGCGCCTGTGGTAATAAAGCAGCAGTTGGCATGAATGAAATTAGTTTAAAAGATTTAGAGAAAAAACTAGATAATGATGAATCATTTCTTTTGGTAACATTCTCAGCAAGTGAGGAAGATGTGGAGAAATCCGAATTGGTAGAAGCATTTGATGATGCTTTTACAGAAAAGGATGAGACTGCGTTTTATGTGAACTTTGATGGTGAAAGCCAAGAAACACTCGATCAATTGGGAGGAAAATATACCCCGTATGAATATAAAGGAGATGTTTGGGAGCCTAAGGATGATGGGTTGGTGCTGATTGAAGATGGTGGAGTGATGAATAATCCAAGAGAAACATTGCTTGGACAGTCTTTAATTGAAGGCACAGCTAATGGAGAAGATGGCTATGAAACTAGCTTCATGGAGTATATGGATGATATAGATACCGGGATTTCTAGTGCATTAGATTTCGCCGAACAAAATGATATTGAATTGAGTTATTGATAGTACATGGGTTTGTGTAAGTGTGGGGTAATCGGAAAAAGAGGGATATTATGATGATAAGGGCATATAAAAATAAAGATATTGATACCTTGGTTGACATTTGGTACAAAGCTTCATTGCAAGCACACGATTTTATTGATTCTGGTTATTGGAAATCCCAAATTGAAGAGATGAAGGAAAAATATATTCCGATGTCAGAAACGCATGTCATAACTAATCAAACAAGGATTGTAGGATTTATTTCAATGGTAGATGACTATATAGCAGCGCTTTTTATTGACGTGACATATCAAAATAAAGGGGCTGGGAAAGAGTTATTGAACTTTGAAAAAAGTCAAAGAAGCGTAATTCAGTTGAAAGTATATAAAGAAAATATACCGGCAGTACGTTTTTACGAAAAGAATGGCTTTATTATAAAAAAAGAATTAACAGATGAGCAAACTAATAAGCAAGAGTATTTAATGGAGTGGATAAAAAACTAAATTTTTTCATAAATCGGGGCGCATTCTAGAATAAGTTCTCCTCGATGGGCAGTATGATTTTATAGGATTCTTTCAAAAGTGTAAGGTTAATGTAAGAAAATTCGATTTTAGTATTAATTTCGCTTGTGTAGGGTGGGAAGTATATTGTTAGTGAGTTACCCTATATATTAGCTCATAAAGCTAAAGAAAGCAGGCGATTAAAATGACTGAGATCATCAAAACCACAAACCTAACTAAAATTTATGGACAACAAAAATCGGTAGATCACCTTAATATTACCGTGAATAAGGGGGAGATTTACGGTTTTTTGGGTAGAAATGGTGCCGGAAAAACGACTACAATCCGAATGTTATTAGGGTTAATTAAACCTACTTTTGGGCAAATTGAAATATTTGGTGAGAATCTATTCCGAAATCAAAAAGCGATTTTAAGACGGATTGGATCGATAGTTGAGGTACCAGGATTTTATGAAAATCTTACAGCAAGAGAAAATCTTTTAATCAATGCAAAAATCATAGGAATTCACAAGAAAAATGCGATCGAAGAAGCCTTAGAGATTGTCGATCTCCATCATGAAACAAAAAAGCTTGTTGGCAAATATTCTTTAGGAATGAAGCAGAGACTAGGCATCGCTCGAGCCCTTCTCCATTATCCGGAACTTTTAATATTAGATGAGCCCACCAATGGTCTAGATCCAATTGGTATTAAAGAAATTCGAAGTCTTATTCAATCTTTGGCTCGAGAAAGAAATATAACTATCCTTGTATCTAGCCATATATTATCAGAAATGGAACAATTAGCAGACCATATGGGAATTATCCATGAAGGGAAACTCTTAGAAGAAATTGCGTTTGATAAGCTTAGGACAAGAAATCGTATGTATCTGGAATTTCAAGTTTCTAATGACGATAAAGCAACTATGCTCTTGGAAAGTCATTTTGGCATTTATGATTATGAAGTCCATGACGAAGGCAATATTCGTGTATATTCTCACCTGGGGAAACAAGGAAAGCTTAATAAGGTTTTTGTTGAAAATGATATTGAAGTGTTAAAAATAAAGATAAGCGAGGACAATCTAGAGGATTACTTTACAAAATTAGTTGGGGGTGGTGCAATTGGCTAGTTTATTATTTACAGAACTTTTAAAGCTCAAACGCTCCAGTATGTTTCTAATAAGCATACTTGGCGCAGCCGTAGCCCCTTTTGTGGTGGTAGTAGCCACATATGTGAACGAACCGAACACACCTTTCAAGGAACTTTTTTACAACGTCAATTTGTATACTGTCCTTATCATAGGGGTTCCCCTATATGGAGTTGTTACTACTTATCTCTTCAATCGTGAATATACGGAAAATACATTGAAAAATATATTAACAATCCCTGTGTCACGAATTGGCTTTATTATGAGTAAAACGCTTCTCCTGTTTATGTGGATAATGATGTTGACGATGATAGCCTGGGGGATTACTTTAGTCTTAGGCGTGTTAACGCAATTTGACGGAATAAGCTTCTCATTACTGACAGAATCACTTAAGCAATTTAGTATAGGGGGAATATTATTATTTATACTTTCTAGCCCTATTATACTTTTGACGCTTGTAATGAATAACTATGTTCCAACTATTATTTTTACTGTGGTAATAACCTTAATAAATGTAATGGGAGGGAATTCAGAACATAGAGCATTATTTCCGTGGGCAGCTGCAGGGGATATAGCAAACGATACTCTTCTTCCAACATATCCACCGGAATACTCATACATTGGTATTGTATCGACAGCTCTCATTGGGTTTATTGCGATGACTGTCTATTTTAAAAGGGTAGATATTCATTGATACTTGAATCCATAGGTTGTAAAAATATCAACATCGGTTTTATGAAAGTAGTTGACCAATAAATCTTGCCATTTACAGGCACTTTCTACAATAAAGATTAGCGCGAGTATTGCATATAATGCCATGGTAGCAATACAATCGGGCGTAAATGTGGCAAAAAAACATCTGAAGTAATAACTAAGGAATCTCACATTCTAATTACAAGTTAAACGTCAAGAATCCATTTCTATGGGTTCTTTTTTTATACTCAAAAAGGTGGTGAATATAATAAAGCAATGAAAAAGCTATATGAAGATTTATCAGATATTCTAGATATATCTAGTGGGTGGCTGTATGATGATCTTCTCCGAAATATCGGTTGGGGTATCATACAGCTTTTAGTATGGATTAATGATTGGATTGAAGGTGTTGCAACGAAGATAGTTTCATTAGGTGGTTTATATGACAGTAGTGATATGAATGGGTTTATAGATGTTTTACAGCCACTTGCGATAGGCTTGTTCGTCGTATCTGTGACAGTGCTTGGTTTTATGTTTATGTTGAATAAAGTGGAAAAACGAAACGAAATCATCATGAATGTGTTAATTGCGATAAGCGTCATAGTTATTCTACCTAGTTTAATGGGTATGATGGAAGACTTGCTGCATAAAGGGTTAGATTCAGTGGAGGCAGATGGCAATATCTCTGATAATGTGCTTAAAAGAAATATTGCTGATTTAAAGTACTATCTGGATAGTGACTTTAACTATGCAGATGGACTAAACAAAGACACTGTGATGGGGGATGAGAATACATTGCCACACCCTCCTCATCAAACAGTTAAAGATATCGGTACAAGTAATTATTATTATGCAAACCAATTGAAGAACCCCGATTTGATTGATGTAACCGAAAAACTTGATATCTATGAGGATGAGGGTTGGTTTAGTTGGACAACAGAAGATTGGGTCAAAGAATTGACAAACGATGAAAAAGAGTTTTTAAAACATACACTTGTTCAAAACGGAGATGGTACGACAAGAATTGAAAAGCTTAGTGAAAACACGGTGCCAGCTACAAATTTAGGCCAGCAAGCCTATTACCGGTATCATGTCAATTGGGCTATTACAATTACGATATTAGCTGTGACGGGATTTGCCTTGATTGTAACGACACTAAAAATTGGTCGTGCCATGTTTGATTTAGCGTTCCATCAAATATACGCTATGTTCACCGCATCAACGGATATAACAGGTGGTCAACGTTTGAAGAAAGTGTTAACAGAAATCGTTAGTACGTTTGCCGTTATCTTTGTGATGATAGTCCTCCTGAAATTGTTCATTATTTATGCACAATGGGCGAATGATTTAGAGCAGGAAATCGGTATTGTTGGAGTCATTATTCTGCTGATTGCTGGGGCGTGGGCACTTATTGATGCTCCAGATATTGTGCAGCGAACAATGGGAATAGATGCTGGACTTCGTTCAGGATGGCAAGCGATGATGGGGGCTTATGCTGGAACGAAAATGGCTGGTGCCGGTGCATCAATGGTTGGAAAAGGTGCTGGAAAAGTTGTTAAAACAGGTGGTAAAGCAGCTGGAAGTGCTGGGGCTGGAGGAGTTGGTATGTACAAAGGAATGAAAGATGGTATGCGCAATAACAATGTGAAGCCAGTTCCTCCACGTGATCCAAATCAAGGAACAACTCGAAATGAACAGCAATTTTCAACAAACGCAGTCAATAATCCTAATGGTGTGGAACCGAAAACAAGCACATCAACAAACGGAACAAATACTGTGCCGACAAAACCAAACGCAAGTATACCGAGTCGTCCTAGCGGTTCGCTTGCAAGTACAATTCCAATCAATACAAGTAATGTGTCTAGTAGTGATGGTGATGGAACTACTAACGGTGTAAGTGAAGGAACAGCTTCATCTAATCAGCATAAACCAGTTGTTAACGCTGGTGGGCAAGGACATATTTACCCACAACGAAAACACACGTTACTTGGTGGAAATCGTACTGTTCAACGTGCAAGTCATTATCTTTCACGAGCACATAATACAGGTTATGATATTGGGCAAAAAATGAGTCAATTTGAGGGAAAGGTACAGCAGGCAAAACAAATCAAAATAGAAAAAAGGGGGCTGAAATCTAATGAAATACGAGATACCGAAAGAGATTAAATCCAAGCCCAAAATCTTAGGATTGGAAATGCGAGAGCTAGTCATTATTTTGATTAGCTCTCTTTTATTATTAACGATCTTACGTGAATTGGTGCATAGCTTATTTATCCTCTTTTATTTTGGTGTAGCAATAATTGGAATGATTTATTTGTTTCTACCGAGTGGCAACAATCCCCGAAAACGTAATTATGAATCTATCGTATTGATGTTCCGGCACAAAAAAGGCACATACCATGCGATGGATCGAAACGAAATAATGAATGAGCAAATGCAAAAAGAGAGGGGGATAAGTAACCAGAATGAAGCTTTTAAAATGGATAAAACCGGATAAGAGAAAACCAGTTGAGAAAACGAAGAAAAACGCGAAAAAGCTTATAGAAACAAAAAACAAAAAGAGAAATAAGGTGGGCGAGCTATTTCAAAAGCTTAAACAAAAGCGGAAAGTGAAAAAGGAATTTCAAGAAGACATGAAGGAACAAGGGAAAAAGCCTAAAATGTTAAAACAAACATCGGACATTCTTCCCTTTGTTCAAATTCATGACGATTACATTTTATTGAAAGAAGGGGTCATGGATATATTTCAGGTACAAACGAAAAACATACATGCCTTAAACGATGCGGACTTAAATTACTTATTATTAAATCGAGCACAATTCCTCAGAAGTTATTTTCGTTCCTTCAAGGAAGTGATCTTAAACTTTCCAACTAATACAGAAGTACAGCGGGCTTATTGGTTGAAAAAACAGCAACAGGCAACGAATCCGTCACGTTTAAAGTATATTGAACAGAAGATATTTGAATTTGAGTATTTGGAAAGGGAGCGATATAATCGGGAATTTTTCATGTTTATTTATGCAACTGACAAAGAAGAACTCGATGACCGGAAACATGATTGCATGCAAGGGATGCAAAGTTCGTTTCCATTACAAGAGTTATCTAAAAGCAAGAAAGAACAAATATTGTTTCTGTTAAATAATCAAAATACGCAACTATAAAGAGGGATGAGATTATATGGTGAAAAGTACACAAGCATTTATAGAGGAAGAAAAGAAGTTAAAGAAACCAAAACTGGATAAAGCATTTTTAACGACGATACAACCTCAAGGCGGCATCAGTTTTAAAGATAAGTATATTCAAAAAGGAGACGGTTATGAAGCGTGCATCCATGTTTGGGATTATCCCTCTAATGTTAATTTGCTTTGGTTGGATAAAGTGATGTCGATGTATGATGTTACCGTTGTTGCTGATGTTACAACAA
>Ga0209487_1001041_pt1 | contig 23883 bp, 23 predicted proteins | sample Poulit2012_FD_187524 | JGI IMG/M metagenome (GOLD analysis project Ga0209487, IMG submission 187524) | Agricultural soil microbial communities from Georgia to study Nitrogen management - Poultry litter 2012 (SPAdes) (version 2) | ecosystem: Environmental > Terrestrial > Soil > Agricultural land...
GGCCGCAGCTTCGATGAGCTGGGCGGCGTGATCGATCTGGTCGACCAGAAGGAGCGTCTCGGAATTTGTCTCGACACCTGTCATGCTTATGCAGCCGGTTACGACCTGGCGAGCGAGTCGGGCTTCCGGGAGATGCTGGACGTCATCGACGGGGCACTGGGCCTGAGCCGCGTGGAGGCGCTGCACCTGAACGACTCGAAGCACCCGCTGGGATCGAACAAGGACCGTCACGACAACATTGGCGAGGGCGAGATCGGGCTGGAGCCGTTCGTGCGGATCGTCCATGCCGGGGAGTTCGAGGGCCGGCCAATGGTCCTCGAGACGCCGCTGGGGGATGACGACCTGGGCCACCAGCGCGACCTGCGCAGGTTGCGGGAGGCGGCCGGATTGCCCACCGGTTGATCCTGGCTGCGGGCCACATACCCGGCTACGGGCGCGGTCCGGCCGGGTTTCGGGTGCAGGGGAGCGAATGAGAACGCCCTGCACTTTTATGAGAAACCAGGCGATTGTGGCCTGGCACCAATTTGCTGCGGGCCGTCAGGGACAGGATTCTTATCAATCCGTGAAGGCCCGCTCGCTTTTTCAGGTACTCATGGGCTTGATTCTGGGCCATGCAGCCAGTATGGTAAGCCCCATCGGTAGTGAGAGGAGACTCTGAAAGGATCTTGCCGAATGGCATTTTGATCTGGTTTTTTGGCGTCTTCACTCCACTTTTGTGCCTAGGTTCTGACCTAACAGTGCGTCAGTGGTGATAGCAGCTAGGAAAGCAGTATTTAGGAGATAACCCGCCCTTGGTTCTATCGGGGGCTGTTAGGAGATGATGCAGAAAAGGTAGCAGGAGTGCGGGAGGGCACGCTATCGCCCCCGCGGGATCGCTCTCTACCGAAGTGATGTTCGAGTCAAAGATATTCCTGGGAGGCAACGATGCCGAGTGACGCCGCACCTGCCGTAGAGTCACCGTCGCGCTCCGGAACGGGCTCCGGGGCTACTCCGATGGTCAAATTCGAGAAAGTCCGCAAGACCTATGGCGACCTGGTTGTCCTGGACGACCTCGACTTCGAGGTTGCCGAGAACGAGAAGATCGCAATCATTGGCCCGAGTGGCTCGGGCAAGACAACCATCCTGCGCGTCCTCATGACGCTGGTAAAGCCTGACTCCGGCAAGATCTACGTTGACGGCCGGCCCCTGTGGCACCGCGAGAACAACGGCCAGATCCTGCCTACAAATGAGCGGCACCTTCGCGATGTCCGCGAAGATATCGGGATGGTCTTCCAGCACTTCAACCTGTTTCCAAACATGAGCGTCCTGCGCAACGTCACCGAAGCGCCGGTCCACGTCAAGGGGCTGTCCCGCAAGGAAGCCAACGAACGTGGCCGCGAGCTGCTGGACATGGTGGGCCTGGGCGACAAGCTGGAGAGCTTCCCCGCGCAACTGTCGGGCGGGCAAAAGCAGCGGGTCGCGATCGCCAGGGCACTGGCGATGGAACCGAAGGTGATGCTGTTCGACGAGGTCACCTCGGCCCTCGACCCCGAGCTCGTGGGTGAGGTCCTGAACATCCTCAGGAAGCTCGCCAGGGACACCCAGATGTCGATGCTGATCGTTACCCACGAGATGAACTTCGCCCGGGACGTCGCCGACAGGGTCGTGTTCTTCGACTCCGGTCAGGTTGCCGAGGAGGGACTGCCCTCCGAGATATTCACCGAACCCAAAGAGGAGCGAACGCGGGAGTTCCTGCGAGCGGTTCTCGACTACTGAGCATCCGAGAGGCTGGTGCCTGCAATGCCCCGCTCGCCGGAGAGCTGTATCAACTGGACGCCTGACTGGAGCCGCAGTCCGCGGGCGTCCGGCCGCTCGCCACCCTTGCGGTTCGGATGGTGGTTTGGCCACTACGACGCCCCCACACGTTTCTAGACCTGGAGGTAACAAAGAATGTTCAGAACATTTCGCACAATGACCGCGTCGATCCTGGCAATGCTGCTGGTAGGCTCCGCAGCCTTCGCACAGGCCAATCTTGACGAGATCCTCGAATCCGGATCGATCCACATCGCAACTGCAAACGAGATCCCCTACGGCTGGGTTGATCAGAATGGCGTCGCCCAGGGCATTGGCCCCGACGTAGCCATCGCAGTTCTCGAGCGCATGGGTGTCACCGACATCCAGTGGACCGTGACCGAGTTCGGATCGCTGATCCCCGGCCTCATCGCCAACCGCTTCGACATGGTGGCCGCCGAGCAGGCCGTACTGCCGGATCGCTGCCAGCAGGTCGCTTTCTCCAGGCTAAGCTCCAGCTACGGTGAAGGCTTCCTCGTCCAGGCAGGCAACCCCAAGGACATCCACGGCTACGAGGACTTCGTCGAGAACAGCGATCTCGTAATGGGTATCGTTTCCGGTGCCGACCAGATCGACTTCGCGCAGGCCTACGGCATCCCGGAGAGCCAGATCGTGGCCATCCCGTCCAACACTGACGCGCTGAGCGCCGTAACCACCGGCCGCGTCGACGCCTACGCAGCCACGGGCCTCACCGCGGCGCGTCTGGCCGAGAACAGCGACCAGGCCGAGCTCGCCGAGCCGTTCAACGACCCCGTCGTCAACGGCGAAACCGTGCGCAGCTGGGGCGCCTTCACCTTCAACCAGGGCTCGACCGAGTTCATCGAGGCCTTCAACGAGGAACTCGCCGCCTTCCAGGAAACCCAGGAGTGGCGCGACATCCTGATGTCCCACGGACTCTCCGAGCAGGACATCGACGCAGTCTTCAACACCACCACTGAGGAGATGTGCGCCGGATAAGTAGCTGATCAGAGGGGTGGCGCTTCCGGCGCCACCCCCTTCAACTACTCAACCTCCCAGCACCATCCATGGAGAACATACTCAACCTGCTTCCGCCGCTTCTTGAGGGGACCTGGGTAACGATCCAGCTCGCCCTCGCCTCGACGGTACTGGGCGGCATCCTCTCCTTCGCGGCGGGCATTGGCAAGCTATCCTCGAACCCACTTATCAGGTGGCTCTCAGTCATCTACATCGAGATCTTCCGTGGAACATCGCTGCTCGTGCAGATGTTCTGGCTATTTTTCGCACTGCCGCTACTGGGCGTTACACTTAGCCCCGCCATGGCCGGCATCCTTGCCCTCTCACTGAACATCGGTGCTTACGGCGCCGAGGTCGTGAGGGGCGCTATCCAGGCCGTCGAACCGGGACAGTATGAGGCGGCCATCGCCCTCAACATGGGCAAGACCTACACCCTCTGGAGGATCATCCTGCCCCAGGCACTCGTCGAAATGATGCCGCCCATGGGCAACCTGGTGGTCCAGAACCTGAAGGACACGGCGCTCGTCTCGCTTATCACCATCGCCGACCTGACCTTCCGCGCCCAGAACCTGCGTAACCTCACGCTCGACTCGGTGCCCATCTACACCCTCACCCTGATCATCTACTTCGTCCTCGCGCTGATCATGATCACCGTCATGCGCTGGCTCGAGCGCTTCATCGCCCACCGCGTAGGCGTGGCGCAGGGGAGGTCGAGGGCCTGATGCTTTTCGGAATCGAATGGGACACCTCAAGCGACCTCGCCTTCGCGATATCGATCATCCCGATCCTCCTGCGCGGCATGTGGATCACCATTCAGGCCACCGCGCTGGGCTTCGTCATCGCCATCGTGCTGGGCCTGGTGTTCGCGCTCCTGCGCATGGTGCCGCTCAGGATCGTCTCCTGGCCGGTGGCGTTCTTCCTCGAGTTCGTTCGCGACACGCCACTGCTCGTGCAGCTCTTCTTCCTCTACTTCGTGCTGCCCGAGTACGGCATCGTCCTGCCGGCCTTCCTCACCGGGGCGATCGCTCTGGGCCTGCAATATTGCGGCTATACGGCAGAGGTCTACAGGGCCGGCCTCGAAGCCGTCCCCCGCGGCCAGTATGAGGCCGCCCGGGCGCTCAACCTGCCCGTCCTGGTCACCTTCCGTGACGTGATCGTGCCGCAGGCGATACCGCGCATTGTTCCCGCCCTGGGCAACTACCTGGTGTCGATGCTGAAGGACACGGCGATCCTCTCGGCCGTCACCGTGCTCGAGATGCTGCACGTGGGCCGCATCATTGGCGACCGCACCTTCCGCTACTTCGTACCGCTCACCATGGTTGGCGGGCTCTACCTGATCCTCACGCTCATCTCGTCACAGATCGTGCGCTTCGTGGAGATGCGCCTTCCCAAGCAGGGCATACCGCTCAAGTAGGCCCGGCACACGCTATCCCGATCCCGCGGCCGGACTGTCCGGCCGCGGGATTTTTCTGTAGCGGGCCTGCACCATTGCAAAGAGCCCGTAAGCCATGAGCCCCAGCGCCATGAGACCCAGGAGGAATGGACCCTGCGGAGCGCCGGCGATGGCGACCAGGACGTCGGAAAGGCCGCCGGCCCGGGAGGGGTCGAAATTGATTGCGGCCTGGATGAAGAATGCACCCAGGAGACCGAACACCGTGCCGCGGGCGAGCAGGCCCACCATGGCCAGCAACTCGACCGGGGCCCGCAGTGGCCGTCTTATTTGCCGCTCGCGCAGCTTGCGCCTGAAGAGGCGGCCGAAAGCGACAATGGCGGCGTTCAACGCCAGCCCGCACAGGAGCAGGCCCGCCGCGAACACCGCCCAGCTGCCGAACGGGTGCGCGAGGACGATCGCGGTCCAGTCCTCCTGACTGCGGCCCGCGCCGGTGCTTATCCCGATCGCATAGGTAATGGCCGTCCAACCGAGGCCTGCGTAGGCGAGGCCGCTGAAGAGGTAGCCGGTGCGCTTCACCAGGCCGCGGGCGCCGGCGCCCTTCCCCTCGACGTCGAGCAGCGATTGGGCAAGCCGCCAGGCCGAGTATGCAAGGAGCCCCAGCCCCACCACCGTGAGCAGGAACGGCCCCGCCGGCTGCCGGAAGATGGAGCGTAAGGCCCCCTCGGTGTCGGTCGTCTCACCGCCCACACCCAGTGCGGCCGAGAAGGCCAGCCAGCCCACCACAACGTATACGACCCCCTTGGCCGCATAGCCGAAACGGGCCAGCCAGCGGACCCACTGCTTCGCCTCGACAACGGCGTCCTTTGCTACGTCTGAAGCCACCTTCCCCGCGCCCTCCTGCAACGAGTATCCAACAGGACCCCGTGCGCGCCTGTGCCCACTGCGGGACGGCGGGCAGCGGCCCCTTATAACATCGCCTGGGAGGAACTCTTGCCTAAGCTCTACCTACTGGGAACCGGCGCAGCCGTCTCGGACCCCCACCGGACAACCACCATGCTGGCGCTCGAGAACGACGAGGGAATCGTCCTCATCGACTGCGGGGGCGACGCCCTGCAACGGCTCGCCCAGGCAGGCGGCGACCCACGCCGCGTGCAGGCACTCATCGTTACCCATGAGCACGCGGACCATGTCAGCGGCTTCCCCCTCCTGATGGAGAAGATCTGGCTGTACGGCCGGCGCGAGCCGCTGCCCGTCTACGGTATCGAAACCGCCATCGGGCAGGCGCGCACCATCCACGACAGCTTCGACACCAGCACCTGGCCGGGCTACCCCGACGTAAGTTACCGGGAGGTCGCCTACGAGGAGGGAGCCGTCGTCCTCGAGGAGTTCGGCTGGAGCATCAGCGCAACCCCCGGAAGGCACACGGTTCCCTGCGTGGGGCTGCGCGCGACCGACCAGGCTAGCGGCAGGTCGGTGGGCTACTCCTGCGACACCTCCCCCGACCCAGGCATCGCCCGGCTGGCACGCGACACCGAGCTGTTCGTGCACGAGGCGAGCGGCGCCATCGAAGGCCACTCGGACGCGCCCGATGCCGCCCGGGTCGCCCGTGAAGGCTCGGCGAGGCAGCTGCTGCTCGTCCACCTGCCACCCCGCGCACAGCTGGATGAGGCCCAGCTGGAGCGGGCCCGGGAGATATTCCCGCAACTGCGCCTGGGTGAGGAAGCCTGCGGCTACGAGTTCTGAGTCAGGCCGCCGCCAGCTCGAAGAGGGCGACCTCGGGGGTGCTCTGCAACCGCACCTGCAGCACGCTGCAGCCAACGAGCGAGTCTGGACGTGCGGGAAAGCCGGTTCATTGCCCCAAGGGTAGGAATGGCGGGCAGGCACAACAACTCCGGCGCCCACAGAGTGAACGCCGAAGGGTGAGGTTGGGTTCGGGTCAGGTCAGGCCTGCTTCTCCTCCCTCCTGGAGAGGAGGTAGAAGCCGCCGCCTATCAGCAGGAGCGGCAATAGCCAGCCGCCGCCGACCAGCAGGTTGAGGAGCCCGATCGCCGCGAGTGCGACCGCGGGGTAGAAGGCCCAGGCCTGTCCGTAGCCGCCCGGTGTGTAGAGGTACCAGAAAAGGGCAGCCAGGCCAAAGAAGAAGATGACGCTGCCGGAGAAGGGCATGAACACCGATCCCGCGAGGCTGGTGACACCGATGACGAGCAGCGTGCCGGCGGTGATGAGGGCCCACATCCTGCTGCGCCGCTCCCGGTAGGCCAGGTAGAAGCCGTAGGCGAGCACGCCGAAGAAGGCGGCGCCGCTGAAGGTATCGAGGAGTGCGGCCGCGGCGAGTGCGTAGAGGGCGTAGCCGCCAATGAGCCGCCCCAGGTCGCGGCTGCCCCGGTTGCGCTCCCTCAGCAGGTAGTAGCCGATCGCGCCGAAGAGGGCGGCGCCCACGAAGTTCCCCATTCCCTGCACCAGCCCGGCCTGTCCCAGCAGGGCCAGCGCGCCGACTGCAAGAAGCAGTATCGCCACTGGTGCTCTCTGACTTTCCTTGATGACTCTTTCCATGCTTAACACGCTACCGGCCGGATTGCCGGCCTTCATCATTCAAAAGTCGGGGAATCCGGAAGTCGGGCCAACCGTCGCTTCCTGCGGCCGCGCACGGGCCCGGGTGGTTCACCTAAGACTTTGGTGGGACGCGCCGCGGGCGGCGGGCAGGGTAACTTGAGGGCGTGAACGATAGCTCTGACAGCGCGCAAGCCGACAGCGCGAAGATTCGCCTCCTGCTGGTCGACGATCACACCGTCGTGCGCCAGGGATTGCGCATGGTCCTCTCCCTGGAGGACGACCTGGAGGTGGTGGGCGAGGCCGCCAACGGGCAGGAGGCGGTGCAGCTGGTCGCACAGCTGAAGCCCGATGTCGTCCTGATGGACCTGCTCATGCCCGTGATGAACGGGGTGCAGGCGATACGCCAGCTCAGCCGCGAGCACCCCGACGTGGAGGTGGTCGCCCTGACGAGCGTGCTCGAGGACGGGCTGGTAGTGGACGCCATCGACGCCGGTGCCAGCGGCTACCTGCTGAAAGACACCGGCCCGGACGTACTGGGCGAGGCGATCCGCGCGGCCTACCGGGGAGAGGTGCACCTCGACCCCAAGGCGAAGCGCCGGCTGGCCCGGGAGATACGCACGCCCGAGATGCGGGAGGCACTCACCCCGAAGGAGACTGAGACGCTGAAGCTCGTGGCCAGGGGCTTCTCCAACAAGGAGATCGCGGCGCAACTGGAGGTCTCGGAGGTCACCGTCAAGACGCACGTGTCGAACATCCTTTCGAAACTGAACCTGCAGAGCCGCACCCAGGCCGCGCTGTTCGCTCTCAAGGAGGGCATCACAGGTCTCGAGTGAACAGCGACTCCGTCCCCTTCCTGCACCGCCTGTCGACGAGGCTCACCCTGCTGATCCTCGTCGTGGTGATCGTCCTGGCGGGCGCGGCAGCGATCCTGCTGGTGCGCGCCTTCGACCTGGTGCAGGCCGGGCTGCTGGAAGCGGGCGCCCAGAACGGAAACGTCGACCTGATCACCTCGCGGGACGAGCTGAACGCGATCATCAGCGGCACGGTCATCAACATGGTCGCGGTGTTCCTCTTCACGCTCATCGCGGCGGCGATGTTCTCGCGCACGCTCCTCACCGACCCGATCTCCAACCTGGAGCGCGCAACGCGGGAGCTGGCAGAGGGAAACCTGGGCGTCACCCTGCCCGTCACCTCACGCAGCGAACTGGGCAAACTGGCCGAGGCCTTCAACACCATGTCCCTTAACCTCCAGGAACGCACCCGCGAACTCACGGAATCGAACGAGGCTCTGCGCCTCTCGGAGGAGCGCTACCTCGAGACTCTCGATACCCTGGAGAAGCGCGTCCAGGAGCGCACCGCCGAGCTGCAGGAGCTGCTCGAGCGCATCCACGAGCAGGCGGCCCTGGAGGAGCGCCAGCACCTGGCGCGCGAGCTGCACGACTCGGTCTCGCAGGCGCTCTACGGGATCCTGCTGGGCACCAACGCCGCGAAGCGGCAGCTGGAGACGCCCGAGGCGGCGCTGGGAGCGCTCAACTACGTCGAAGGCCTCGCCCAGGCGGGGATCGCCGAGATGCGCGCGCTCATCTTCGAGCTGCGCCCCGAGGCGCTCGAGCAGGACGGCCTGGTGGGCGCCCTGCAGAAGCTCCTGGACGCGATGGAGTCGCGCCACAATCTCGACACCGAGTACGCCCATCCGGGCGAACCGGAGGTGCCGCTGGCGCTGAAGCAGGTGCTCTACCGGATCGCCCAGGAGGCGACCCACAACGTGGTGAAGCATGCCCACGCCAGCAAGGTGCTGCTTTCGCTGGGCTGGCTGGGCGATTCCCTGCTGCTGCAGGTGGAGGATGATGGTGTGGGCTTCGACCCGACACTCGAGTACACCGGCCACCTGGGCCTGCGCTCCATGCGCGAACGCGTGGAGGAGCTGGGCGGCAGGCTGGAGATAGTCAGCTCGGCCGGGGCGGGCACGCGGGTCACCGCGCGGGTGCCGCTGGCCCAGCGCCTCGACGAGGCAGGCCCCAGGCAATGGAGCAAGGAGGAGCGGTCGTGAATCCGGATCGGGCGAGAACGATAGGCGCGGCCCTGCTGGGGCTTGGCGCGCTGGCGATGCTGGGGCAAACGGGGATCTTCGGTGCCCTGCCCAGCTTCGTGTGGGTCACGGGCCTGTTCGTCCTGGGGGCAGCCATCTGGGTTTACGGCGAAGGCAAGTTCAACCTGGGCCAGCGGATCGTCCTGTTCGGGGCAGTGGGGCTGCTGGCGACGATCACCTCGGGCCGCTTCTCGGGCACGGCCGTGCTGGGCTTCATCGCAATGGCCTTCCTGCTGGTGTGGCTGCGGGACAACCGGCACTGGTGGGCGCTCATCCCCGGCGGGGTGATGAGCGGGCTTAGCGTCATCACCGCGCTGGAGGTCCTCTTCCCCCGCTGGGACACCGGCCCGCTCTTCCTGCTCTTCCTGGCCGGCACCTTCACGCTGCTCTACCTGATGCCCAGCGAGCGGGGCGGCCAGCGCTGGGCGCTTATCCCCGCGGTCGTGCTCATCATCGTTACCGTCCTGGCGAACGACCCGCTGAGCGGCTCGCCCGGCTGGGTGGTACCCATCGCCATGATCGGGGTGGGCTTCTACCTGCTCACGCAGTGGCAGTCGGGCAAGAAGGACAAGGAGAGGCGGGACCGGCAGGACAGGTAAGGAGGGGGCTCGGTCTCCGGCCAGGTCACCGGACGCCCGCGCCCCAGGCCTGCGACACAGGCCTGCCCCGTGCGGGTCTCAGCCGACCTGTTCGAGGTAGGTGTAACCGGTTAGCTCTGCCCCATACAGGTCGCGCAGGCCCTGGGCCTCGTCGCTGGCCAGGTGGCCCTGCTCGATCGCCTCGGCGATCGTCTCGTCCAGCCAGCCGCGCAGCTGCGGCTCCTCGTAGCCCATGTTGTGCAGCACCCGGCGGGCCTTCTGGCCCTCGATGAACCGCTCCAGCTCCCAACCCCCGTCCGTGAGCCTGATGTGCGCCTCGTTCACGCGGCCGAAGAGGTTGTGGGCGTTGCCCAGCACATCCTGGTAGGCGCCGGTCAGGAACACGCCCAGGTAGTACGGCTCGCCCTTGCGCAGCCCGTGCACCGGCAGAGTGCTCTTCACATCCCGCAGGTCTATGAACCGCTCGATCTTGCCGTCCGAGTCACAGGTGATGTCCACAAGCGTCGCCTCGCGGTCGGGCTGCTCGTCGAGACGCTGCAGCGGCACGATGGGGAACATCGCCTGGATCGCCCAGTTGTCGGGCAGGCTCTGGAAGAGGGAGAAGTTACAGATGTACTTCTCTGCCAGAACCCGGGGCAGCTCGTAGAACTCGTCGGGCACGTAATCGAGGGAGGAGATCACCGTGGCCACCCGCTGCAGGATGCGGGCGTAGAGGTCCTCGATCCAGGCGCGCTCGAGCAGGGTCAGGTAGCCCAGGTCGAAGAGCGAGTGCATCGTCTCCTTGTTGGAGACGGCCTCGTTGTAGACCTCGCGGTAGTTCTTGATGGTGATGTCATCCAGCAGCTCGTGCATGTCGCGCACCAGCGCGTGCGCCTCTTCCCTGTCGAGCTCCGGCAGCTGCGCCTGCGCCTGGCCGGCGCGGATGCTGTCGATGACGGGGATTACGAGCACCGCGTGGTGGGCGGTGAGGGCGCGGCCCGACTCGGTGACGATCGTGGGGTGGGGCGCACCTGCCTCGTCGCACGCCTCCATCACCGTGTAGACGACGGTGTCGGCGTACTCGCGCAGGCCGTAGTTGGCGCTCACGTAGTAGGTGGTCTTCGAGCCGTCGTAGTCGACGGCCAGGCCGCCGCCCACGTTCAGGTAGGTGAGGCCGGTGCCCAGCTTGCGCAGGCTCACGTAGGTCTGGGTGGCCTCGCGCACCGCCGCCTTGATGCGGCGAATGTCGGTGAGCTGCGAGCCGACGTGGGTGTGGAGCATGACGAGGGAGTCGCCCAGGCCCTCCTCCTGGAGGCGGGTGGCGACGTCGAGGAGCTCGGCGGCGGTGAGGCCGAACTTGGCGTGGTCTCCGCCTGAAGCCTCCCACTGGCCCGCGCCCTTCGAGTGCAGCTTGAAGCGCACGCCGATCGCGGGGCGCACACCCATCTCGCGGGAGATGCGCAGGACCCGTTCGAGCTCGGAGTGCTTCTCGAGGGTGATCACCACGTTCTTGCCCAGCTTGCGGCCCCACAGGGCGAGGCGCACGAAGTCGTCGTCCTTGAAGCCGTTGCACTGGATGAGCGCACCGGGGGCGATGTCCTCGACGAGGATGAGGGCGAGCTCGGCCTTCGAGCCCGCCTCCAGGCCGGTGCCGTGGCGACCGCCCGACTGGGCGATCGTCTCGACGATGACCCGCCGCTGGTTGACCTTCACGGGGTAGACGCCCTGATAGTCGCCCCTGTAGCCGGCCTCGGCTATCGCCGCGTCGAACTCGCCGTTGATGCGCTCGAGCCTGTCCTCGACGATTTGCGGGAAGCGCAGGATGAGCGGCAGTTGCACGCCGTCCTCGCGCAGCCGGTCGACGATCTCGCGCAGTGCCGCCTGGCCCTGGGGGGCCTTCACGTCGAGCAGGCCGTTCTCGCCCGGTACAAAGTAGCCGTTGCTCCACTTGCTGATGAAGTAGAGGTCGTCGAGCTGGGTTGGCGTCATTCGCTTCTCAGGTGATACTTTCATACTTCCCCCGTGCCTGCAGCAAAGCACATTCCCATCGCCCTCACGGTGAGGGCTTACTCCAATGGGCGAAAATTGTGACGCTGCCGGTGAATCCGGAATACTGGCAGCGGAGCCTATCACGAACACGACCGCCGGCGTGCGGTCATAGGAGCACTGATGAAGCCATCCTCAAGCGACACCCCCTTTGCAGCAGGTTTTCGCATGCCCCCGGAGTGGGAGGAGCACGAGCGCAGCTGGATCTCCTTCCCCTTCAACGACGAGCTGTGGGAGGGGCACCTGGAGCATGTGCGCGAGGATGTGGGCAGGCTCATCGCCTTCATTTCGCGTTTCGAACCGGTACGGGTGAATATCGCAGAGGAGGGCGACTCCGACGTCGTCCTGCACGCGGTGGAGGAGCATGGCGGCGTACCGGCGAACGTCACCTTCCTGCGGCTGCCGCTCGACGACGCCTGGTTCCGCGACAACGGCCCGCTCTTCATCCGTGACGAGGCGGGCAGGGTGGCGATGACCGACTGGCGCTTCAACGCCTGGGGCGAGAAGTACGAGTGGCGCATGGATAACGGCGCGCCGGGCCGGGTCGGGCTTCACCTGGGCATGCGCCGCTTCGAGATCCCGGTGGTGCTGGAGGGCGGCGCGATCGAGCTGAACGGCGACGGCGTGTGCCTCACCACCCGCTCCTGCCTCCTCTCGCAGCGCCGCAACCCGAACATGGACGAGGAGTCGTACGAGCAGGTGCTGCACGACTACCTGGGCGTCAGCAACGTGGTGTGGCTGCAGGGCGGCATGCAGGACGACCACACGGACGGCCATATCGACACGATCGTGCGCTTCGCCGGACGCGACGACGTGATCCTCTGCACCGTGGACGAGGACGAGAGCGGTCCCGATTACGAGACCCTGCACAACAACCTGGTCGCCCTGCAGAACCTGCGCGACCACGAGGGCAACCCGTACGAGGTGGTGGAGCTGCCCCTGCCCCGCCGGCGCATCGAGATGAACGGCAAGCTCCTGCCCCTGACCTACGCGAACTACTATGTGGGCAACGGCTTCGTGGCCGTGCCCGTTTACGAGGACGAGAACGACGAGCGGGCGCTGGAGATAATCAGGCGGTACTTCCCGGATCGCGAGGTGGTGGGCCTGCCGGCACTGGGCCTCATCACCGGCGGCGGAGCCTTCCACTGCATTACCCAGCAGCAGCCCGCCGGAGAGGTGATGACAGAGTGACCACTGAACAGAACAGGGTGCGCCTGGCCGTAACGCAGATGTCGTGCAGCGACAACCTGGACGAGAACCTCGACAAGGCAGAGAACCTCGTACGCGAAGCAGCCGCCCAGGGCGCCCAGATCGTGCTCCTCCAGGAGCTGTTCGAGAACCTCTACTTCCCGCAACTGGAGCGGGAGGAGATGTTCGAGCTGGCCCACCCGGTGGACGAGCACCCCTTCCTGAAGCGCTTCGGCGCCCTTGCGCGGGAGCTGGGCGTGATACTGCCCATCTCCTTCTTCGAGCGCTCCAACCAGGCGTACTACAACAGCCTGATGATGTTCGACCGGGACGGCGCGCAGCTGGGCGTCTACCGGAAGAGCCACATCCCGGACGGCCCCGGCTACGAGGAGAAGTACTACTTCAACCCGGGCGACAGCGGCTTCAGGGCGTGGAAAACCAGCCTGGGCACGCTCGGCGTGGCCATCTGCTGGGACCAGTGGTTCCCGGAAACGGCGCGCATCATGGCGCTGCAGGGCGCCGACCTGCTCCTCTACCCCACCGCGATCGGCTCCGAGCCCATCGAGGCGGGCGAGCTCGACACGCGCGACATGTGGCAGCGGGTGATGATCGGGCATGCGGTGGCGAACTGCGTCTACGTGGGCTCGGCCAACCGGGTCGGTCAGGAGGGGGACGCCACCTTCTACGGCTCCTCCTTCATCTGTGACCCCAGGGGCGAGATGCTGGCCGAGGCCAACACCGAGGAGGAAACCTTTATCTCCGCCGACCTCGACTTCGCCTGGGCGCGCCGCTTCCGCGCGGGCTTCGGCTTCTTCCGCGACCGCCGGCCGGACCTCTACGAGCGGCTGCTCACCCTCGACGGCGTCACCGGCCTGCCCAAGTAGCCGGCTGACTGGGGCGGCCGGTATGACCTGGTGACCGTCACCGGCCTGCCCAGATGAGCTGAGGCCTTCAGGCCCTTATCGCCGCCTCCCTGGGTACGCTCACGTCGAGCAGGCACTCGTCGCTGGACTCCAGGGGGGTGCCCTTGTAGATTGCCTGTGCCAGGTGGCCGTAATCGTCCAGCACGTTCTTGCGGCGCACCTTCAGGGTGGGCGTCAGGTAGCCGTTCTCGATCGTGAAGTTGGCGGTGGTTACGGCCACGCGCTTCACCGTGCTCCACTGTGGTTCACCTTCATTTGCGGCCGCCACTGCGGACCTGACCAGGCCGCCCAGCTCGCCCGTCTCCAGCTCGTCCCGCAACGGGCCGCCGCCCGAGCGTTTTTGCACCTCCTCGGGGTTGAGGAAGAGCAGCGCGCTGCAATACTTCTCCCCCTCGCCAACCACCAGCGCGTAATCGATGAGCGTGCTCGCCTCCAGCTTCCCCTCGAGGCCCTGCGGCATCACGTACTTGCCGGTCGACAGCTTGAACAGATTCTTGAGCCTGCCGGTGAGCGTGATGTAGCCGTCGCCGTCGATGGAACCCACGTCGCCGGTATGGAACCAGCCATCCTTCATCGCCTTCGCGGTCTCCCCCTCCATCTCGTAGTAGCCGCGCATGACGTGCGGACCGCGGGTGAGGATCTCACCCTGCTCGCCCACCTTCACTTCAACCCCGTCGATGGGCAGGCCCACCGTTCCGGGCCGGTTGGAGTGCGCCCGGTTGAAGCAGATGACCGGGCTGGTTTCGGTGAGGCCATAACCCTGCAGGACGTTCACGCCGGCCGCGCCGAAGATGTTGACCAGTTCGGGCCGCAGGGCGGCGGCGCCCACGATCACGAAGCGCAGGCGGCCGCCCAGCGCCTCGCGCCACTTGCTGTACACCAGCCTGTCGGCCACCCGGTACTGCAGGGCGTTCGCGCCCCGCGGCCGGTTCTCGACGTCGAAGCGGCCCGCCAGCGCGACCGACCAGTCGAACAGGGCGCGCTTGGCGCCGGTCAGCTCCTCGCCACGCTGCAGGATGCGCTCGTAGGCGCGCTCGAGCACCCGTGGGACGGAGGCGATCAGGGTGGGCCGCACCTCCCGGAAGTGCTCGCTTAGCGAGTCGGGGTCGGTGTAGTAGACGCTGTTGCCGTACCACATCATGCCGTACTGCAGGGTGCGGGCGAAGATGTGGGTGAGCGGCAGGAAGGAGAGGACCACCTCCTGGGCGCCCCTCTCGAAGCCCTCCAGGGCGCTGAAGGAGGCGATCGCGTTCGAGGAGATGTTCTCGTGCGTAAGCATGACGCCCTTGGGGGTACCGGTCGTGCCGGAGGTGTAGATGATCGTCGCCAGGTCCTGGGCGTCGAGCCGGTCGCGCAGGCCCTGGGCGGCGCCCGGCTCGAAGGCGATCCGCTGCGCCCCCAGTTCGCGCACCTGGGCGGCGGTGTGGAACTGCAGCCCCTCGCGGGCGGCCGGCGGCTCGCCCTCCATGAAGATCACCGTGTGGATCTGAGTGCCGTCCAGCAAGCCCTCAATGCGCGCATACAGCTGCGCATCCGTGACCACCAGTGCCTTCGCGCGGGCCGCCTTCAGGATGTAGTGGATGTTGTCGGGCGCGTGGGTGAGGTAGATGGGCACGGTGACCAGGCCGGCGAGCAGGCAGGCCATGTCGGGCAGGCAAAAGGAGATGTCGCTCTCGGTGAAGAACGCCACGTGCTCGCCGCGCTCCAGGCCCAGGGGTTCGAGGCCCAGCCCGAACTCCTGGGCCCCAATCCTGAACTCGTCGGTGCTGAGCGACTCCCAGCGGCCGCCCCGCAGCTGGTTGAACGCCCGCGGGTTCGGGTTCAGCTCGCTTGCCTCGTCGAGGAGGTGGACCAGCGTGCGGCCCAGCATCTCCCTGTTTTCGGTGGCAAAAGGTGTATGAACCGGTACGGACACGACCTCGTCAAACGTCGCGTCCCTCTGAAGTTCGGCCATCAGGGCTACCCCTACTCTTTGCTAACGCCACAACAGGTGTGACTAGTCGGCTGATTGGCCTGCCAGCTATTTTGTCGTGGGCAAATGGTAGCACCCGACCGCCATATCGTCTATGAGATCGGTCGTAACGGTGTAGTAGCAGCAGCGAGGTGGGGGCAGGAGAAGGGCCGCCCCCCGTTGCGGGATGACGGCCCAGGTAACAGCCCGTACGGAGAGTGCCCGGGTCAGGCCTGGCGCCCCCTGGCCTCCTCCTGCACGGCCTTCTCGATGAACTCGCGGGCGAATATCTTCATCTCGGCCCCGATATTGCGGTTCTGCGTGGCGCTCGTGTAGGAGTCGGCGAGCGACATCAGGGTCTGGAAGACGAACTCGTTCATCTCCTGGATGGTCATCTCCCGTGTCCACAGGTCGATGCGCATGGCGTTGCGCTGTTTGGGATCCCACAGCGCCAGCAGCATCCCTTTCGCCTCCTGGACCCCAGGCTCGGGCGCCTCGTCAGCATCCCACTCGATGGCTTCGATGGCTTCCTCGGATCGGTCTACACGTATGCGGATTTCGGATCTGGTCACACTTCCATCCTACCCACGGGCCTGTGACGAGTACGTTACGTTCTGGACGCGCTTTCCCCCATGATTAGGCAAGCCGGCTCAGGCACGGGTGTCCACACCGTCCTGCGCTGGCAGTTAGGGGGGCAATATGCTGGAAACCATTGCGATCATCCTGATAGTCCTGTGGCTCCTGGGAATGGTCACCGGTTACACCCTGGGCAACTTCATCTACCTGCTGCTGGTTGTCGGTGTAATCCTGTTTCTCGTCCGGCTGTTCAGCAGGGCCTAGCCGGGCCGCGACTGCGGCACAGCTTTGGCACGCGGGGGGACGTACCGCTCCCGCGGGTGAGCCGGTAAGGACTACAAACTGTTAACAGGCGTGGCCTGGTGTGGAGTATCTGCACTCCTCTAACCTATAACCCCACGCCTGTCTACCCATTCGGGGGACCCTGTTACGGGTACCGAATGCAGCGCCCCTGCTGCGCTTCTGGGGTAACCTTGCGCCTAGAATGTCAAATCCCAAGTTAAAAGGCCTGATCCTGGCGGCCGGGCACGGCACGCGCCTCAGGCCTATCACCAGCCTTCGCCCCAAACCCACCATCCCCGTTGCCAACAAGCAGCTCATCCACTATGCCGTTGACAACCTGGTGGAGGCCGGGGTGGAGGAAATTGGCATTGTCGTCAGTTACGACACGATCGATTATCTGAAGAAGAGCCTCGACAACTACGGCAAGGCCCGCTTCGAGTACATCATCCAGGACCCGCCGCTGGGACTGGCCCACGCCGTCGCAGTGTCGCGGGAGTTTTTGGGCGACTCGCCCTTCGTGATGTACCTGGGTGACAACCTCTTCCAGCAGGGCATCAAGCAGTTCGTCGACGCCTTCAGGCCCGAGGAGGGCGTGAACTCGGTGCTCGCTCTCGTGCGGGTGGAGGACCCGCGGCAGTTCGGCGTGGCCATCGTCGAGAACAACCGGGTGGTCAATCTCGTCGAGAAGCCCAAGGACCCGCCCAGCGACCTCGCCATCGCCGGCGTGTACGTCTTCGACAGCAGCATCCACGACGCCATCGAAGGCCTGCAGCCTGGAGCCAAGGATGAGTATCAGATCACCGACGCCATCCAGCGGCTTATCGAGCGCGATTACAACGTGGCCCCGGTCGTGGTGGGCGGCTGGTGGAAGGACACCGGAAACCCGGAGGACATCCTCGACGCCAACCGGCTGCAGCTCGACCGCGCCACGCGCGACATCAAGGGTGAAGTGATCGACTCCGAGATCGAGGGCGCCGTGGTGGTCGAACCGGGCGCCGTGATACGCCGCAGCACCATCAGGGGACCCGCGCACATTGGCGAGGGCACGGTCATCGAGGACTCCACGATCGGCGCCTACACGACCGTGGGAGACCAGTGCACGGTGAAGAAGTGCGACATCGAGTACAGCGTGATTGGCGCCGGCACCGTGCTGGAGAAGCTGAGCAAGCCGCTGCGCTCCAGCCTCATTGGCGAGGAGGTCGTCCTGCAGGGCAACGGCAACGAACACTACTCGCTGGTGGTCGGGGACAAGAGCCAACTGAGCCTGGAGTGACGGCCGCTGCGGGGCGGGCGCCAGCGCCTGCCCCAACCACTTTCAGGCCTTTGGGCAAATACGGGCGAACTTAGCCGAAGCGGCCGGTGATGTACGCCTCCGTGCGCGCGTCGCCCGGGTTCATGAACATCTGATCGGTCTCGTCGTACTCGATGAGGTTGCTGTCCTCCGGGCCCACCGTCTCGTCCAGCAGGAAGAAGGCGGTCTTGTCGGAGACGCGGCCGGCCTGCTGCAGGTTGTGGGTGACGATGACGATCGTTACGTGCTGCTTCAGCTCGCCCAGCAACTCCTCGATCCGCTGCGTCGCCTGCGGGTCGAGCGCGCTCGTGGGCTCGTCCATGAGGAGCAGCCGCGGGCCAACCGCCAGCGAGCGGGCGATGCACAGGCGCTGCTGCTGACCGCCGGAGAGTCCCGTGGCGGGTGAGCGCAGGCGGTCCTTGACCTCGTCCCACAGGGCGGCCTGGCTAAGCGAACGCTCGACGATCTCGTCCAGCTGGGCGCGCTTGCGTATACCGGCGAGCTTCAGGCCGGCCGCGACGTTGTCGTAGATGCTCATGGTCGGGAACGGGTTAGGCTTCTGGAAGACCATCCCTATACGGCGCCGCACCTCCACGGGATCGATACCGCGGGCGTAGATGTCCTGACCGTCGAAGATCACCTCGCCCTCGACCCGGGCTGCGGGGGTGAGGTCGTGCATACGGTTGAGGGCACGCAGGAAGGTCGTCTTCCCGCAGCCGCTGGGCCCGATGAGGGCCGTCACCGTGTTCGGCTGCACCGCAAGGGAGACGTCGCGCACGGCGCGGTTGCTGCCGTAGCTGACGTTCAGTTTGCGGGCCTCGAGGATGGGCTGGGCGGCAACGCGGTCCTCGGCGCCGGTCGCCTGGGGCGTTCCATTCACACTCACATCATCCAACATAAATGACGGTTCCTTGATCATCTCAGCTATCTCTTCCTGAATACGAGCCGCGTGAGGAGGGTGGTGACGAGAATCAGGGCCACCAGCACGAGCGATGAGGCGCTGGCCAGACGGTGCCACTCCGGGTAGGGCGCGATCGAGTAGCTGTAGATGACGAGCGGCAGCGCGGCCGTCGGTTGGTCGATACCCCGGCTCCAGAACTGGTTGCCGAAGGCGGTGAAGAGCAGCGGTGCGGCCTCGCCGGCGACCCGGGCGACGGCCAGCAGCACGCCGGTGGCGATGCCGTTCACCGCCGCGGGCAGCACGATGAAGAGGGTCACCCGCCAGCGGGCCAGGCCCAGCGCCAGGCCGGCTTCGCGCACCGATTGCGGCACCAGCTGCAGGACCTCGTCTGTGGCGCGGACGACGTAGGGGATCATGATGAGGCCCAGTGCGATCCCGCCGGCGAGCGCGCTGAAGCGGCCCATGGCCACCACCACGGCGCCGTAGACGACCAGGCCGGTGACGATGGCGGGAACGCCCACGAGCACATCTGACATGAGCCGCACGGGGGCGACGATCGGGTTGCGCGGGTACTCGGCGACGAGGATTCCCGAGCCGACACCCAGGATGATGCCGATGACGCTGGCGATGCCGACCAGCTGCAGGCTGCCGACGATCGCGTGGGCGACGCCGCCGCCCTCCCGACCTACCGGTGCGGGGAGCTGCGTGAAGAACGCCCAGTCGATCGAGGAGATGCCGCTGGAGATCAGGTACCAGAGGACGAGGAAGAGCGGCACGAGCACGACCAGCGTGCCCAGGGCGATGAGGATGGCGGCCGCGGCATCGGCGACGCGGCGGCGTCCCCTGTTTCGGGCAGAGACCCCCGTCACGCCACACTCCGCGGCGCAAGTCGCCTGATGAGCCAGCGGGCCAGCAGGTTGATGACGATGGAGAGCAGGAAGAGCACCAGGCCTATGAGCATGAGGGAGCTGACGTGCAGGTTGCCCACCGCCTCGGCAAACTCGTTGGCGATGATGCTGGCCATAGTTGCGGTCGGCGCGAACAGCCCGTCAGGCAGGTCGGTGCGGTTGCCGATCACCATGGTCACCGCCATCGTTTCGCCCAGGGCGCGGCCCAGCGAGAGGATCACGCCGCCCATGATCCCGGCGCGGGCGTAGGGGAGCACCGCCGTGCGCAGCACCTCCCACTTGGTGGCGCCCAGGGCGTAGGCGGCCTCGCGTTGCTCTGCCGGAACCAGGGTGATGACGTCCCGCGCCACCGAGGCCGTGAAGGGGATGATCATCACCGTGAGGATGAGTATCGCGGTGAAGAGGCCCAGGCCGCTGGGCGGGGTCCGGATGAACGCCAGCTCGCCGATGCCGGGGGTGGTGAGCAGGGCCAGGTGGATTTGCCGCACGAAGGGTACGAGGACGAAGATGCCCCACATGCCGTAGACGACGCTGGGGATGGCGGCGAGGAGCTCCACCAGGTAGCTGACGGGCCCGGCCAGCCAGCGCGGCGCGTACTCCGTGACGAAGAGGGCGCTGGCGAGGGCGAGCGGCACCGCGAGGATCAGCGCGCCGAGGGAGGTGAGGAGCGTCCCGACGAGGAACGGCAACGCCCCGAACTCGCCCCGCACCGGGTTCCAGTCGCTGCTGACCAGGAAGCCCAGCCCGAAGGTCGACAGGGCCAGTTCGCCGCGCTGGTAGAGCACCACCAGGTAGGCGCCGGCCACCACGAGGATCAGCGCACCGATGATCACCAGTACGCCGAGGAAGATGTTGTCGCCCGCGGCGAGCCCCTTGCCGCCCCTTCTCTCCAGGGGCCGCCCGCCGCCCGGCGAACCGGCACCCGTCGCAACCCCGTCAGTTCCCGTAATCCTGTTCACCTTCAACCTGCCGTCCCATAGCGCCCAGGGGCCGGCACGCTGGCCGGCACCCTGGACTCGATGCTGATTTTCTTCAGGGGGAAGGGCTCAGTCGAGCTCTTCGCCGCCGTAGGTGATGCTGTCGAGAAGGCGCAGGCCGCCCTCCTGTGCGCCACCGACAACCTCAGCGTAGTTGAGGTCGTTGTTGAAGCGCTGGCCTTCGGTGATCATCCAGCGGATCGTATCAACCGTGAGCTGCGCCTGCTCCTTGCTGCGGCCGCCGTACTCCTGGTCCTGGTAGACGAGCACCCAGGTGAAGCCGGCGATCGGGTAGCCGTCGGGGTTGTCGGTGTTGGTGAAGGTGGCGCGCATGTCCTCCGGGAGGTCGACATCGGCGGCCAGGGCAACGGCCTCGAGGGTGGGCTCGACGAAGTTGCCGGAGGCGTTCAGCATGGTGCCTACGCCCAGGTCGTTGGCGACGGCGTACTCGTGCGAGACGTAGCCCAGCGAGCCGGGGATTTGCGAGACGAGGCCGGAAACGCCTTCGTTGCCGCGCGCGCCGAAGCCGGTGGGCCAGCTGACGCTGGTCTGCGGGCCGGTGCTCACTTCTTCGGCCCAGCGGTCGGAAACCTTCGCCAGGTAGTCGACGAAGATGGAGGTGGTGCCGGAGCCGTCAGAGCGGTAGATGGCGCTGATCGGCAGGCTGGGCAGCTCGATGTCGGGGTTCAGTTCGACGAGGCGCTCGTCGTCCCACTCGGTGATCTCGCCAAGGTAGATGCTTGCCAGGACCTCACCGCTGAAGCGGACGGGCTGGTCGATGCCCGGCAGGTTGTAGGTGGGGACGACCGCGGCGAGAGCGGCCGGGATGTGCAGGATGGGGTTGGGACCACCCAGGGCCTCACTCGCCGGAGCGTCGGCGAGGGCCTCGTCGGTCATCGGGGCGTCACTGCCGCCAAAGTCGATGGTCTGCTCGAGGAGCTGGCGCTGCCCGCCGCCGGAACCGATCGACTGGTAGTTGACCTGGATACCGGTCTCCTGGTTGTAGGCGTCGAACATCGTCGAGTAGAGCGGGAAGGGGAAGGATGCGCCGGCACCGGTGAGATCTTGCGCGCTTGCCAGGGGCAGCGCAGCCAGAGCAGCGATCAGCAGGAACCTGAACTTCTTGATCATCTCGTACCTCCAAGGGGAGGTTACGCCCGGGTTGTCAGGAAACTGTCAGCCATTCCGGGATTGCGTTGCGGCCCCTGCCACCCGCCATGCGGGCGGTTTCGCGCCGCCCTGCCGCTAGCCGGCGTTCTCCTTGCGCAGCCGCTCGAGCACGGCCGCCACGTCGGCAGGCTGCCAGCCTTCCGGTTTCAGCTGCTTGCCGTCGGCCCGCTTGGGGCCCTCGGTCTTGCGCATGTTGGCGGCGTGGATCTCCCTGAACACCTCGTCGGCATCGACGCCGAACCAGAGGAGCGCCCCGTAGGTGACGTAGAGGAGGTCGGTGAGCTCGTGGCTGGCCTGGGTGAAGCGGCGGGATTTCTCTGCCTCATCCTCGCCGTCGAGGGCGCGCTCGAGGCCGGCGAGCGCCTCCATCGCCTCCTCGTACTCCTCGCGCACGAGGGTGCGGCGCAGGTCGAGGAGCGCCCGGTCGGGGTAGACGGGCGAGCGGGGCGGCTTCTCCCCGATCGCCTCGTGAAACTCGCGTACCTTCAGTGCGTTGCTGTCCTTGCTCACCGGGCCATTCTAGCCGGCCTCGTAGACGACCACCCGCCGGGCAGGCAGGTCGAGGCCGGTTACGACCGGACCCTTCACGGTCAGGGTGAGGCCGCCGATCGCGTCGCGGTACTCGCCGTCGAAGGCGTGACCGGGGCCGGTGGCGGGGATGGGAGCCAGGTGGGCAGAGGCCTTCAGGTCCAGCGGCCTTTGCCGCTGGGCCGTGTTGACGGCGACGATCACCCGGTTGGCCCCGTCCGACCGCCCGAACAGCACGACCTCCTCGCTGGCGTGAAGGATGGTGAAGTTGCCGCGCTGCAGGGCCTCGTTCCGCTTGCGGATGCCGATCAGCGCCTGCACGTACCTGCGCAGCTCCTCGTCCCACTGTGACCGGTCGTCCCAGTCGATGGTGCCGCGGCAGAAGGGGTCGTGCCCGCCGGCCAGGCCCAGTTCGTCGCCGTAGTAGATGCAGGGGGCGCCCGGCAGGGTGAGGAGCAGCGCCATGGCCATGCGCACGGCCGCCCGGTCGTCCCGCACCATGGTGAGCGCCCGCGGGGTGTCGTGCGAGCCTATGAGATTGAGCTGGGCCAGCGCCGTCTCGTAGCGGTAGCGGCCCACCACGCCGTGCACCTCCTGGGCGAAGCCCCGGCCGTCCAGGCGCTTGATGTGGCCGTACCCCGACTTGGCCGACTGGGTCTGGTCGATCTTCCTGCCGACCAGGCCAAAGATCGCGCGGGTTATCGGGTAGTTCATGACGGCGTCGAACTGGTCGCCCTGCAGCCAGCGGTCCGCAGGGGTCCAGATCTCGCCCACGATGTAGCACTCCGGGTTGAGCTCCCGGCAGCGGCGCCGGAACTCCTGCCAGAAGGCGTCGTCATCGATCTCGTTGGGCACGTCGAGGCGCCAGCCGTCGATGCCGAACTGAAGCCAGTACTCGGCCACGCCGAAGAGGAACTCGCGCACCGCGGGCGTGTCGGTGTTGAACTTGGGCAGGGCCGGCAGGTTCCACCAGGCGCCGTAGCCTATCTCCCCGTCGCCGTAGGCGTTGAGCGGGAAGTGGTGGACGTGGAACCAGTCGAGGTAGGCGCTGCTGGGCCCGTTCTCGAGGATGTCGGAGAACTGGAAGAACCCCCGGCTGGCGTGGTTGAAGACGCCGTCGAGGACGATGCGCATGCCGCGCTCGTGGACGGCATCGATCAGCTCGCGCAGCGCCTCGTCGCCGCCCAGCATGGGGTCGACCCGGTAGTAGTCGTGCGTGTGGTAGCGGTGGTTGCTGGCGCTCTGGAAGACCGGCGTGAAGTAGAGGGCGGTGACACCCAGATCCTGCAGGTAGTCGAGCTTCTCGACTACGCCCAGGAGGTCACCGCCCTTGTAACCGAACGTGGTGGGCGCACTCTCCCACTCCTCCAGGTGCGCCGGCTTGGGAACCCGCTCGCTGCGCGCGAACCGGTCGGGAAAGATCTGGTAGAAGACGGCCTCCTGCACCCAGGAGGGAGGGTCGCTGAATGGCATGACGCCATTCTATGGCCTTCCGGGCGGCCCCTTAACCGTGCAGCACGCCCTCCGGATCGCCAAGCGCCCGCAGAGTGCGCGCGTCGACAATCGCTATGCAGCGGTAACCGGTGTCGAGGATGCCGTCCTGGCGCATCTCGGCCAGCTCCTTGGAGACGCTCTCGCGGGTCGAGGCGGTGCCCTCGGCGATCAGTTCGTGCGAAGCATAGACGCACCACTGGCCCAGCTCGTTCTTCCGGGCGAGCGGCGTG
>Ga0209487_1001042_pt1 | contig 23855 bp, 29 predicted proteins | sample Poulit2012_FD_187524 | JGI IMG/M metagenome (GOLD analysis project Ga0209487, IMG submission 187524) | Agricultural soil microbial communities from Georgia to study Nitrogen management - Poultry litter 2012 (SPAdes) (version 2) | ecosystem: Environmental > Terrestrial > Soil > Agricultural land...
CGACGTGGTGATCAACCTGGGGGTCATCACCGCCGGCGCCCTGGTCGCGTGGACCGGTTCCAATTATCCGGATCTGATTATCGGCACCATCGCGGGGGGCATTGTACTTAACGGTGCCAGACGCATTCTGGCGCTCAAGGGAATGGAGTCCCCACAGTGAGCCTCTGGCAGTACCTGTTGCTGGCAGGGGTGGCCGGCGTGCTCCTCAATCTCACGCCCTGTGTATTGCCGGCGCTGCCTATCAAGCTACGCAGCATCAGTCGAGTGGTCGGTGATCGGCCCGGGCTATAGAGTGTATTACATGCAGATCCGAGACAGAGTTTACTTGTTGTTGTCGGGTGGCGATAAGTCCAGCCAGCAATCAGACATTGATGCTGCCTGTACGATGGCAGCAGATATTAAGAGGTCAATGCAATGAATGCCAGTGCAATTAAACAGTTTGATATTACCGATTTTGATGTAGCTGATTACCTCGACAATGAGGAAATGATTGCTACATACCTGTCGGAAATTTTGGCTGACGGGGATATGGATGAATTGCTCGAAGCGATTAGTGAAGTAGCTAGGGCGCGAGGCATGAGTGAACTGGCTAAAACTTCAGGGTTGGGTCGAGAGAGCCTTTACAAGGCTCTGAGGCCCGGTGCAGCACCGCGCTTTGAGACTCTGAGGAAGGTGTTGGGCGCTCTGGGGGTTAACCTCCAGGCGGTGCCAAAGCACCGCCCTACTGAGAGAGAAAGGCTAGCCTGAGTCAGCATTGTTTTTGAGCGTAACTGCTGATCCTGGAACAGCTTCATCTTTCGCCGAAAAAAATTTATTGAGGCTGAAACATCACAGTTGAGCCCCTGCAAAACCGGGCCTATACTGGATGCATTAAGTGAATAAACACCGAGCAGGAATTGAGCAGGAGAGACGCCATGACACAGACCAAGTTCGTTAAAATCGCACGTGCGACGGTCGTACTGGCCGTTCAGCTCGCGTGGATTCTGGTCAAGCTGGTCCTACTGGCCGCAGCGGCTGTCCTGCGCGGCGTCACCAGCGGTCCTGCTTACCCCACTCTTGGGTATGGAGAGGATGTCCCACAAAGTCATCCGGCGTACAATAATCCTAATGACCCAATTTACCCCAACTATATGGGGAAAAGAATCAATTAACAGGGGGCATGATGCCCCCTCATCGTTTCATCCCTTTGACCGCATTTGCTGCAGCTGCAGGGTTCGCCCCTGCAGCTGCGCCACTACCAGCACTTTGAATGGTGCCAGCCGCTTCGCCAACATTGAGCCCCACCGTCATCATCAACCAAGAAAACGTCACCGGCAGCACAATAAACAGTGCTCGGGTGACGTACTCGATCGCTTGCACGGTCATGCTGTAACTGCCACTGTTGTTGTTGATTCCTAGGAACGATCGATAATTGACGTTATCGGGAGTCCATTGCAGTGCAAACAGCAGGTAGTTATCCAGCCAGGTGGCCAGGGCGAACAAAAAGCCCCAGAAGATCACGCTGAACTTGACCAACAGCAGTGTCACCAGCGGTTTTAGACTGTAGCCACTGACGACCAGAAGGATGGGCGTAGAGAGGGTAATCGCCATCAACGTGATCGCCTGGATTACGGGGGCCGCATCCCGGTACATCCGGGCTTTGGCGCGGTCGCCGCCCACCCATGACATAATGCCAGCGGCGCCAGAAGCCGCGTTATCTCCAATTCGACTCATGGCGCCGCCGCTGCCCTCGCGCGGATAGCTGTTGTTTGCCTGTAACAATTGCATATCGGTATCTGTCATCAGTATCTCACGCAGCGCCGTATCGGGGTCGTTCTGGTTGCTCCGCCCGAGCAACTGCATAAAAGCGCTCCAGGTGCTTTGCGGTTCATTGCCCCCGAGCTGGTCGTGGAAATGATCGAGCAAGCGGCTTTTCAAGCCGTAAGCCTCGTCTTCCCACCACTCTTTGCATTTAGGCCACCCACGACCATCAGAGTATTGGGGCTTCACGATCCTATCGTCCCGCGATTCTTTGTAGGGGAAGCTTTGTAGGGCCTCACGGGTACGGTAAGAGCCGTAATAGCTCTGGTGGTTGAGAAAAAATTGGCTGCCGGCCCAACGGACATCCTGATCAATACGGCTCATGCTGGGGTCTCGGGGGTCTATGGGTTTATCCCGCAGATAGCGGTTATAGCTCGGCCGCCAGCAATCCCGGTAAAACGACGCGGTCTCATCACGCAGTTGAGCATCGTCGATTCGAGCCACAGCGACACCGGTAGAGATCCGGCGCAGGTCCGGTTGGCAGGGCAGGGAGGCCTTGGCGGCCAGTGTGAACGCCTGGGCCAGATAGTCCCAAACGTACCACATGAGCGGCACTTTCGGCGTCTGGCTGCTGCCCAGTTGCAGCGAGTCAACGCGGTCATACGTGGTGCCGGTGTTACCGTGGCTCAGCGCCCGGATTTCCTTGGTTACCGTATTGCCCTGAAATTCGCAGTGTTGTACCCGAGCGGTCACCGAATGGGGTGCAAGGTTGATCGCTGGGTTGATGAACAACACCACCACGAAGATGGCCACGTAAAGCTCAATCTCGCTCAACCGGAACGCTAACACCCCAATGTCGGCCTTGTCCTGGCTTTTGCGGGCCTCGATCAGGTTTTTGATGATTATCCCTGCGAAGGGGATCAGAGCGATGCCGGTCCCTGCCAGTAACTCCCAGATACCGTTATGAACATGCCAGCTCATCACGGTGCTGTAGACCTCAATACTGCTCGATACGATCATAGCCAGGCCCCCAACTTTGCCAGGATGTTGAGAGGAAACAGCAACTCGTACACCACCAGGAGCCTGGCAATGGGCCAGCGCCAGGCGAGTAGGGTCTGATACTGGCTTTCGGCCTGTTCAGCTGAGCGTTGCGCTGTGTTTACTGCACGCCTGGCTATGGTGGGCCAGGCTAACAAGAGCGCACCGGAGAGGCTCCAGCGAATGAACATCAGTACCATGGAATGTTCACGAACGAATGAGGCCATGGCCAGCGTTTGCTGTGGGTTTAGCATCAGCCAAATGACCGCAAGCATGATTGGTGTCAACCAGATCAGCGCGGTGCCGATAAGCTTTAATCGAGAACGAATTGCACGCTTCATTGCCACGATTACTCCGATAGAGGAATGCCGCCGTGCTGCATGGCAGGCAGAGGTGATGAGGTGCCCAGGGGGCCTGAGCTTTCAGACGCGCGCATGGCATGGCGCTCCGACAGAAGCCGGGCTGTATCGGCCAGTACGCGCTGGCGGACGTCACGCTCATAAAGAATCCCATCAATTTCGCTTTGCAGCCGGGCGATCGAGGCATCGATCGATGCGGTGGCCTCCGCGTTGGCAGCGATGTTGGCTTCCTGCCGGCCTGCCCTTAACAGATCCAGACCAACCAGGGCTTTTTCCATGGTCCTGGCCAGTGCGATCTCCGCGGACAAACGGTTTGCGAGCAGGGCGCGCTCAGGGCCAGACTCTTCGCGCAAGGCAAGGATCACGCGCTCGGTGATCATCAGCCCCATGCCTGGTGCGCTGATTGCGTCCAGCTCATCGATGGTGGGTGTGTCGTGAGTTCTGAGCAGCGGCGCCAGGTCTTCATCCACTTTTGTCTTTTCGGTGTTCACCTGCAGACGCAAACCCTGACCGACTCGGGTTTGCAGGTTCTCGCAGTTGTTGCACACGCGAACCTCTTCCTCACCAACCACGGAGGTAACCCATTCGCTCGCAGCGTCTGGGGTAGACCAGATGCGCGTGACTCGCTGATCAACGGGGTATTCACCATCATCAGAGTCGCCACCGCCATCTCGACCGCCGTTGGTGAGGTGGTCGAAACCGGCCGCGACGCTGTCTCCGATCGTTTCTATCGGCGGCTGGTTTGCGCCGCCGGCTTTGCGGCCGCCGACCCATGTGGTGCCACCCTCGCCGGGGTTTTCGTTGATTTCCTGATCAGCTTCTACTGGGTCACCACCGGCGGCCGTCGTTTCTTTCCAGGACTCGGCTTTGGCTACTTTAATCCAGCCATCCACCGGGTTGCGTCCCGCCTGGTTATCGCTAACGATCTCCTGACAATTTTTCACAGATAAGTTGTACGAGTTGCGGGCATCCGCCAGCCCCTTGGTGATCAGGTCATACAGGCCGGGATTCATTTCTTGAAGCTTTGTAATCCCCCAGCCGGCCGCAAGCGAACTGGCATTGCCGGCGACGTCGCTAATGAAGGCGTTCAGGCTGTGTTTGGCGTTAGAGAAGGTGTTCGTTATGCCGGCTTTGGGATCGAACGAGCACGCATTGCCAACACTCCAGTTGGCACCTAGACCTAGACTGACCCGAGTTCGGTTCGTGTAGCCAAACATATACGGATCGGCACCGCCAATTTCGTAGTACCAAGTGCCAGCATCACTGGGGCGCAGTTGCGCCTGCGCGGGTGCGGTCAACACAAGCGTGAGCACTAGCAAAGAGAAAGCGGATCTGTTCATGTAGCACCTCGTTTTTCGGTCTTGGTGGACTTATTCGTCCCAATTTATGGAAAACAGAAATGCGCCCTGGGGCTCACAGCAACTGTACGGGCGCCATAGGCTCCAGGCATATTGCTCGGACCCGTGGTACTTGCCGTCGGCCCAGCCCGACTGCGTTCCAAAAATTTCCCAATCGCTTTGTTCTACTGGTGTTAGCATTTGCCAGCGGTGCGTGCTGCTATCGTTTTCTTTCACCGGCGGCGGTGCCCAGCACTTTTCCCCGCAGTCGGTACCCACGGGCTGATACACCCGTGCGGCACGGCTGTCACTGGTGACCAGGTCCGCCGCTCGTTGCGCGGTCAACGCGGCCGACTTGGGGTCTTCGGCGTGAATGCTCCAGCCCGTGCGCGGGTAGATGTTGCCGAATCGAACGGTGGGGCTTCCCATTACGCGGCGCCCTAACAGGGAATCGAGGGTGAACATTTCGGGAATTCCAGAGGCCCAGCCGAGCCGATCAAAGTCTGAGATGAAGTAGGGCATGTAGGGAGTCGCACAGGACTCGCAGAAGTAGTCTGACGAGTCGGCCATACTGTCAAAAACAAGAATGGCGGGGTTACCGATAACATCCACCTTTTTAAAGTCGGCATTCGTGTCGCCGTGATCGGTGGTTTGGTGTGAAATGACTGAGGGGTTATCGGAATTCAAGCTTTGCATTTCCGAGAACGGTGAATCGCCCCCGCTGTAGGAGGTCACCACCAGGTCGGGGATCCAATGCGACACCCGTATCGATGTCTCAATATCGCAGCTGAACCAGGTGCACTTGAGCCAGAAGCAAATGCCACTGGGCCGCCAGTCGATGCACTCCGTGCAGCTCATGGTGGCCTGCGTGATCTCGGCGCCGTTGAGTTCTTTGGCGTGGCTGGTCACGGCCATGATCAACGAAATGCCCAGAAGACCCGCTAGCAACGCGGCTCGGAAGGTGTTGTGATTAATCATTTGTACCTCTAGCGTGCTCTAGTAGTCCTGACTTTCCAGCAGGGCTTCCAGTTGCTCCAGGTCGGTAAACACATCGCCCAGTCCGGCCGCTGTGATCAGCCCACCCATAAAGTCAGCCCCTAGACGCAGTCGTGTCACTAATGCACGGCGACGATCTGGGTTTTTTGGCAGCTGGATGGCCACTGAATAAAAATCGTTGTCAGAAAGGCTCATGTAGTTGCTCCTCACCATCGTTGAATGGCTCTGTTGGTTTCGAGTTTCGTTGCTATGTGGGCTTCGCGAGCACTTGCCAGCGCACCGAGATGCTGGCAGAGATAGCTGCAATACGGGTCGTACTCATAAAAGTGCGCGGTGCGCAGTTTGCCCCTTGGGCTCTGTCGGCAGTGGATACAGGCCGGGTCTACGGGCGATCGGTCCATGAGTTTGGTGGAGAGTTTCATTTAGCCTCTTGCGCCCTATCTAGACAGTTCTAGGTTTTGAAACTTGATGTTGTCTGGCTGTATCAGGATCAATAGTGTGTCTTGCTCGACCGAGGCCCTAATATTGGCCAGCATCACCTCGATTTCGTTCAAGGACAGTCCTTCCAAAATTCGCATGATGTCTCGCAGCTTGTGAGATAGTTCTAATGTCCGTTTGTCGTCGTCGTTAAGTGTCGCCACCACACGCCTCCTCTGGGCTTATTGCTGTTGCCGGTAGAGCAGCAGGGCTCGCCGGATATTGGTTGAGCCGTAGACGATGTATTCGCCTTCATCAAAAACAATCGCCGGCGTTTTCTCTAATCGGTAATTCATGGCTTTGACGTGGCCGTCGTAGGCCGATCGCATCTGCTCCGTCCACGCCTGACCGGCCGGGCTTTGAATCCAACGGGTCGCCTCGGCCGCCGCCGCTGTCTCCTCTTTGGCGTTTAAGCGAGGCAATTGCCGCTTAACCTGATCCGGCGCGTTCAAGTCGTAGTGCGTGATTTGCGTATACGGCAGGCGAGGCAGATCCAGCGCCCCTTGGGTAAACACCTCAATCTGTGTCACGTCCTGGGCGAGGCACAGGGACGGCAGTAAAAGTGCCAGCAGCCAAAGCGCGTTAACCCAGTTTTGTTTTCCTTGTCTCATTGCACGTCCTCGCTTTCGATGTGCCAGGCTGGGTCCTGGCTTGAACCCACAGGCGTTGCGTCATTCAGTGCTCGACGTACCGGTTGCTGTTTACCGTTGATAACCAGGTAGAAAATATCCCCCTTGCGCACCTTTGACGGGTGGCAGGGCTCCAGCCCGGACTCTTTTTCCACAAATGCCACAGTGACCATAGAACTCCCCGATTATTACCGTTTGTTACCGTTGCTCTAAAACCGATTGCCGGCGTTGTGCGCGCATCTCATCCGCGAGCATGAATGCCGCCTCCACTTCGGTGCAGCCCTCGCGCTGCATGACCAAGTGCCGCTCTCGCTTTTCTTCCTTCTCGGTACCGGCCAAGATCAGACACGGCGCCGGAGGCACATTGCGAAACAGCGCATTGACGTTGTCCGAGAGAATGACCCCTTCGGTGTATTTTCTTGGGACTTTTTTGGTGCCGAGTATGAGCTTGCGCTGATCCGGTGTAAGGGTCTTGAACTTCTCCAGCTCCTGAAGCTCTTTGGCGTTGGCGAACAGCACCAGCCACCACTCGAACATGCTCAAAATCTTGGCGGCATCATCGGGGAAGTCTTCCATGTTCTGCGTGGCCATCCAGAGCCAGACCGCGTCGCGTCGGCCCAGCAGTTTGGCGAGGGTGACCAGGTACTTTGCCAGTAGCGGCTCGGTGGTGATCACGTGGGCTTCATCGGTCAACACAATGGTGTCGCGCCCATCTTTCTTTGTGCGTTTAGCGCGGGCAATGACCTGGTTGATAATGCTGATGTACGCGGCTGAGAGCTTGTCACGGGTGTCGTTGCCGCTGGCGAGCGTACCCAGATCAATGCGAATAAAATCCGCATCGGGCAGCTCTTCGCCGGGTCTGTTGAACAGCTCGCCAGCGAAGCCGTCGGTAAACAGCCGCATGGCGTCAACCATTTCCTCGATGCGCTCGGTTTTGGTTGGCCGCTCGGCTTTGATAGCGTCGAGGGCGTGAATCACATCCTCGGTGATCAGTGAGTCGTTGCCCTGGCGGCGCGCGTTCACGGCGGCATTGAGGATCGCTTCTTTGAGCATCGCGCCGTCCTGGCGGGAAAACCGCTCCTCTTCCTTCGGCAAACACCCCGTCACCATGATCTGAGCGATGATCAGCAACTCACCCATAATGTCGCGCGCAACCGGCTGATCTGGTGAATCAGCATCGGCGCTTTCATCGTCCGTATCGCCTTCGTTGGCCCGTGAGGTGTCGATGATTTGCCCAGTGTCATCGACCAGCTCCATCGCGGGCTGGTAGGGCGCGAGCGACGGCGCCTGGCCGGGGCTTAGGCTGATGTCCACCGTGGACAGCCCGTTATCGGCAAACACCTGCACGAGCATGTCAAAGCTGTTTCCGGCCTCCATTGACACGATGCGGGGACGGTAGATGGCCATCAGGAGCATCTGCAGATAGATCAGTGTTGCCGATTTGCCCGCACCCGTAGGCCCATACAAAAACAGGTGCGCGTTGCGGGCGCGATCCTCCAGGCTAAGTGGGTCGCACAGCTGAGGCTCACCACCGCGATTGAAAAACGCCAAACCGGGGTTGCCGGTGCCGGTTTCCCGGCCGTAGACCGGCAACAAACTGGCCAGATGCTGAGCGTAGATCAGCCGGTTGCGCCGTTTGATCCGGTCCAGACGGAAGTCATAGCCCATCGGAATGTGCCGCAGGTAGTTGTCCAGCCGGTACAGATCGTTATCCGGGTCAATGACATCCAGATTGCAGGTGCCCAGAACGCTGGCCACCTCCTCCATTTGCTGTTCTAGCTCAATTTCATCGGTAGCGCGCAACGATACGGTCAAGCTGTAGGGGTAAACATCATTGCCATTGATTAACTGCTCACGGGCATGAGCGATCGCTGAGCGCGTGGCCGCCGCTTCAGCGGTTTGTGCGCGAGATTGTTTTTCCAGAATATCGAGGTTGCGTTTGGTTTCAGAGCGCGGCTGTATCACCGTGGTGATGTTTATTACGGCTTCAGACGGAAGCTGGTCCAGAATACACAGTGTTTTATCTCCCTGTTCTCGCTCGGCGCTCAGGGCGCCGATGGCGGGAAACTGGGTCAGTCGCTCTACTTGCAATACCGTGTGTGGTATCCCGTCGAAATACCAGCACTGGGACGCTGCATCAGCGCGGGTATTGCTGGAGACGACGTCGTCGGCCAACGAATAATCGAACGGCAGAAACTCCTCGGTTTCGTTGTCCTCGGTCTCTTGGTACGGGTTGCGCTTGATATAGGCCTCCACGTCGCCATCGGTGACGTGCGGGGCGGGGTGAAACCAGCGTAACAGCCAGTTGCGAATGGCCTCGCCCTTGAGGCGCGATGCGCGCACTCCCGCACCATTGAGGTTTAACAGGAATTTTCGGACTACGGAATCGAGCTCACTTTCCGGCGTACGGCGCTTTTTTAACGTGGTACCGCGCGTCAGGCGCCGGTAGACCACCATGTACACTTTGCGCTGATTACCGCCCCACGGCAGGTCGTTCCCGCTGGAATCGTCCATAAACAGCCCTTCGGGCGCGCTCATGTCCTCAATGTGCGGGGCAAAAATTTTATCGATAAACCAATCGGTATACGGGTGGTCGCCAGACTCGTGGCGAGCCTGGCGTTGCTTGGCATAACGACGCAGGTGCTCCGGAAGTGTCAAGAACTCCGCTTTATCTGGAAATGCAAAAGTTTGGATGACCCAAGGCGTGGACTTGTGTCCAGGGAAGGATGCGGTGATTGCGCGCTGCAAGGCGTTGCGACGGGCAATAAAATACTCCATTGACCGTGCTTCGGTGCTGATCGGCTTAATGTCAATCACGGCCGCGACACTGTACGCGTCTTCCAGGAGCACCGCGTCGTCATTGCCCACAATGCCTAGCCAGGGCAGCTTGTCGCTGATCGATGGCGATTGATGATAACCCTTCGCCAGATCAGCATCGGTCGCCGGCTTGCTCAGTAGGGGCGCACCTGTGAGAAACAGTTGTTTTAGATAAGACAGCACGGTCGGCACGTCGAGTTTATTCGTGGACATTGAGAGCCTCCCAATGATGATTGGCGGGCACGGCTTCACCGGGCATCGCGTGCTGATCGCGCTCGTACATTTTTATGGGCACGGTGTAACCGGGCACGGGGATTTGATCCTCCCCTACCGTGTGCGGCCGGATGTACAGAAAGAGGGTGGGGTTGGGCAGTGTCGGAAACAGGTTCTCGGTTTCGGTCATTACAGAGCGGGTGTACGCACTGTAGCGCGGCGGCACTGCGTCCTCTGCAGGTCGACTAGACCCGGTTGCTTGAGACGGGCTGTAAGCGGCACTGCCGCCACCGGTCATCTGCTCGTCGTAAATATCTCGCATGGTGCGGCCATCCTTCGGCTCCGGCAAATTGCCGCACGACGCTAATAGCGTTCCGAAAACGCCGAGGGTCGCGAGTCGCAATGTCGATTTAATCAAAGCCATGTGAACTTCCCAGATCCTGGTCGTAGACAATTTTTGCTGCATTGGAATGGTGGACAATGTGCAGATCCCGCGCGATGTGCAGCGCGACCTGCTGGCCTGGCGGAATGTAGATCGCATCGAATGTGTCCTCGAAGCGGTCTTTGATGATTTGCAGGGTTTCGCCAAGCCCCGTTGCGGCCAGGCCGTACCGGCTGAATGCGCTTCTGTCTCCGGTCACGCTGTCGACAACTACACCGCTGCCAGCGCCAGTGGTTGTCGTGCGCTCGGCGTCTGCACGGTATTCGGCCCAGCCCTGCAGGCCCCCGATCGCTGTCGCGATGGTGGCTTGTTTGTAGGCGTCGGTGATCTTCGTGCCGCGAAGGCACGGGGTGCCCTGGACGTCGGAGATATAGCCGATACTGTCGCCGCTTTGGTTGCCGTAGAGCGATGCCGCGCCTTGCTCAATCGAATCGTCAACACCGGTAGTGCCGCTCAGATGGCTGATGGTGCCGTCATCAAAAACGTAGGTAGCGCCAGTTAGGTTGACGCTGACACAGCCCATAGTCCAATCGCCACGGGCTATGCCATCAAAAATGATTCCTCGCAGTTCAGGAATGTGGTGACCGTTAGCGGCGAGGTTGTCATCACCCACGATGATTTTGACCGGGAAAGGATCGACGACTTGTCCTGAGATCGGTACGCGGCCGATGAGCGCCGTCATGGCCGTCGCGTCAAAGAGGGTACTTCGAGCCGGAATGGTCGCCAGTGGTGTGCTAGTGCCAAAGATACGGTCACCGAAACCGGACGAGCCAGAGCCGGGAAAGTCGAATGAGCGGGAGTCATCAAAGCCAGCCGTGATCGGTTCACGCGATGCCGGCTCCTCCTCATCGATCGGCTGCCTGGGTACGAGAGGTGTTAAACGCACATACCCACGAGCGGGAGCGCCATCAGGGCGGCCGGTGCTTTGAGGATCGGAGCCGCCACTGAGCCAGAAGTCATGGCCGGAGCCATCATCGACCTGATAGCCGCTGCCCGTGCCTGGTAAAACGCCACCGAACCCGAGGTCCGGCAGTTCGGCGCTGCTATCAGACATCATCTGATCAAGCCGCGCCTGTATTTTCTCAATTTGGGCTGCCAGGGCTGATGATTGTGTGTCGTCCTCCGCGCTGGCCTGCGATTCAGCTTCAAGGTGGGCCAATTGTTCGCGTACAGCGGTGAGCTCGCTGCGCAAGGCCTCATTCGTGCGTCGTTGCTCACCGTATTGCGCCTGAACTGTTTTGAGCGTTTCTGTCATTGTGTCGGAGTCGGCCGTTGGGCCGACGTCAGGGCGCTGTGGGCCGGCGGGCGCTGGCGCGGCCCCCGTCGGCGGAGTCGGTGCATCCTCGCCACTGCGATTGAGGGCTGCGATCACAAGCAAAACAACGAGCAGACCGCCGATAATCCACTTGATACGATTACCGCCCATAGCTAACCCCCTGAGCGCTCACATCAAACGGGTTTGCAGAAATCAGGTACAGGGTGGTCCGGTCTTCCAGCGATCCGGCCTTGCCCAGCCACGGATGCTGGTACGCGACGGCGTCAAAGGAACCGCGCACCAGGCGTGGGTCCAGCTCGACCAGAATGTCTGACCTGTTGATGACCTCCACCGCGGTCAAATAACGCCCAAAGCCGCGCCAAGCGGCGACCACGCGATAATCGAACTCCTCGCCTTTAGTGCTGGGTATCAGTGATACGCCGCGCGGGTAATCCGGGGTCGGTGCGCGGCGGATTTGATTGTGGCTCGGTTGTAAGCGAACGGGCGCGTACAGTGCTTGGCTCGCGTGGCGCAGCAATTCAACCTGGGGCGGGTTGCGTGGCTGACGGCTTGGCTGCGTTTGACTCTGTTGGGGCTGTGCTGGGGCGGTCGCCACCGAGCGCTCTCGCTCTAATGCCGGTGCTTCAATGCGGTAATCCGCCGTAGGCCCATCCTCTACGATTTGTATATCGATGAGGTATACCCGCTCACCGCTGGTGGATGTCGCCAGTACACGCTGCGCGGGCAACACGTCGCGTCCCGTCAGATACACCACGCGCTCATCGGGCTGCAGGCTCGCGGTTGCCTGGGCTAACCGCTGGGGTAGATCAATGTACACAGGCTCAGGAAACACCAGACGATGCTCGTGGCCAACGGTGAGCGTAAGAGCAACGGGTTTTCCTGCAAACACGACTCTTTGCTCTTGGGTGTCGATCTGCGCCGCATAGAGAGTAGGGCAGCCAAAAAGAAGGATCAGTACGCTAGCGATGAGGTTGATTCGTTTCATAATCTACAACCGTTCCTGATCTGCAAAAAATCCACCGATCGCTACACCAAATTGATTGCACGAGCGTGAGTCCAGGTAGGCGTACAGGGGGTAGCGAATAACATCATCTTTCACCACTTCACCGGCCACACGTTCGGTGATGGTCATATCCAGCCACACGTACCAGGTGCCATTACCGGCGTCGCGCACGTAATCGTCAGTGTAAAACTGGTAAGGTGCGAGCGAGCGCGTGCGCGCAAGCGCGCCGGTGGAGCGTTCGCGGTCGTAATGGCGGTTCAGCCAGCCAAAAAACTCGGGTGAGACGTAGCATTGGTATTGATCAATCGCGGCTCGATAGTCCGTCGTTCCCGAGGACAACCATTCATTGATTTGCTGCCAGATATGTTGCGTGTACAGGTACACGCTCGACGGCTCCGGCCGGTTGGGCTTGAGCCGCGCGCCACGGGACAGATCGGGTGGCACGTGCATGGTGATATCGGTCTGGACGGTGACGAGCCGGTATTGCGCATGCGCGAGTAGGGCACCTAGCAGCACGACTACCATCACCAAATACCACACCAAACGGTCCCTCGCGGTTAATGCGTTACGTATACGGCTCACAAACTGCGTCCTCGGCTGTAGCGCTGGCTGCGGGTAATGACTGGCTCGCCAATGCCCCATTGGGTCAGAGTCAGAGCGATTTTTTCTTTGTAGTAGTTATTGCCGTTTTGCTCCTTTGTGGATTGCAGCCTGTTCAGCGCTACCAGCGCGACAGCAAAGCTGCCGCCAAAGGCGATAATGACTCCGCCGAGCAGCGCCACAGAGGGCGAGAGGCTGATCAGAATAATGCCCACAATCAGCCCAATCGGTACACACAACGCGGCCGATAGGCCAATCACCAGCATGATTTCGGTACCTGTACAGCCCATAAACACGATAGGCTCATCGGTCAACGTGTCGGCGAGTTGTTGTTCGGAGTGCTCCATGATCAATGCCTACTGATTTTCTCGTATTCGGTTATGACAAAAATGCGCCCTGGATCCACAGGGCAAGAGCGAGTACAACCAGAAAGAAGAACACGCCCCCGGCAATGGATTTACCGGCGGAAATCCATTTGGAATCGCCGTCCTTCGCTTCTTTAATGTCTTTAATCGCTTCGATGATCGTCTTCACGGCCAGCCCAAGTACCGCTAGCCATAGCACGAGCGAGACAACGACTTTAAAGACCGAGACGATAATTTCCGCCGGGTCGTTGCCGGTGGTGCTTACGCCGTCGGGTAAAACATTCGGCAATCGCTGCGAAAGTGCTTCCGGTGCTATGAGCATAAGGAACACCATCAGCAGTAACGCTGTGACGGGCAGTGCGTGTGTATGAAATGGTGAGGTACGTACCCTTTGTAAAACATTCATGGCAATCATTTTGAAACCCTCTGTGTTAAACGATGATCCACGCGATGACGAAAAACAGCATCAGCGCTCGGCCGGTAATCCAGATGATGTCCTCTTGTTTGAGTTCGTCAGCCTTGTGCCGCTGCCAGGCGCTGATCATGGTGAGCACCAGCAAGTACGCGGCGAGCAGCAGGACACAGAACGCGATGGCTATGTGGTATCGGCTGGCGCTACTGCCGGTGATGTGCTGGAAATACTCAAGCATTTACCGGCTCCGATAGGTGTATTCGCCCTGCAACGGCGGTAGCCGTCGCGGTGATCGGGCCGGTTTAGAGATATGGCGACTGATCCCTTCGCGGATCAGTTCGATGTCCTCGCGCAACTGGGTATAGTCGAGCGGAAACCGCGTGTCAGACACTTGGTTATGCTCGGCCTGGTCAATCAGTGGCTTGGCGCTGTCCAGTACGTGAATGAGACGGATAAGCGCCGCACGCTCGGCGTCTGAGACGTGATCAAAGCCGGCAAACGCCAGCATTGGAGCGCTGAGTAGCAACACAATAAAAAGTCGGATCATCGAGATCATTGTCGGGCCTCCCCGCGATGGATGAGGACCGGGTAACGGTCCAGGTTTAGTTGTAGTGCCAGCTCATCGCCCGATATGAGCTGACTTTCGAGCGGGGCCAGGCGCGCTCGTAATTGCGTCAGTTGCTCGGCGGATGGGACAGATACGATTAGCCCGACAGCATTGATTTGGAGCAGATATTCTTTCCGAGCATGCAACCATCGCAGTGATGCGGGATCACTGCCGAGAATAAAAAACGGTCGATGGTTCTGAAGCTGGAACAGGCGTTGTGAATACACCTGGCCGGGGCGCATCCGTGTGGTAGATACGGGAGCCTTGATTAGCGGCGTCACATCAATTTTGGCAGACCTTGAACGTGGCACGCTCCACTGCCCAGTCACGGGCGCGGTCCAGCCGAGCGGTGTTCCGCCTAGATCCAGTACGTTTCGCTCGGCGCTTGCAGACCATGGCAAAACGATCAATGCAATGCAGAGCAAACGCGTCATACGCTTCACGGTGCTCCCTCCAGATTGACCAACGACAACCAACGCGCTTTTACGCGACTGCGGTATTGCTCAGCCAGTGTCGGGGTAGGCGAGTGGTAGCGGCCGACGGCTTCCCACCAGCGCTCATGCTGTTGGCCGGATGCGCGGCGGTATTCCTCACTCAGTAACCGTGCGGCGTATTCGATATTCACATAGGGATCGAGCAGGGCATCGGGAGACGTAAAATTGTGTCTGTGCGAGCACCAGTGAACCTGGCAGATGCCGATATCGACGCGGCAACTACCACCCTCAATCACCTGATTGAGCGCTTCCAGCGCTTCCTCGCGGCTGTCAAAATACCGGCCCTGTCCGGCCACATTCAGAGTCCATGGCCAGGGCAGAATACGGCCGTTATAACCCTTCCCACTTTCTTGCACGCAGATCGAGAACAACAGTTCGGCGGGCACCTGGTATTTTTCTGCAAACAGCCGATAGGCGCCGGGCACCGCCGCCGACGCATTACTCGATAGGAAAAATACGCCTAACACAACGAATGTACGTATCGTGCGCATCATCACCACTGGACCTCCGTCAGCTGGTTCGATTCGACGTCGCGATGAAACAGTTGCGGCAACGTCGTATCGAGCGCGATGCGCTGAAACATACCGTTGTCGATATTTAGCGTGACCCGTTTTGTTTTATTGACGGCTTCGGGGGGTATCCGGTTGGCTTTAGCCCATTCACCGATGGCGTCTCTGTTTGATACGCCGACGAAATAGATATCGATCGTCGCCCCGGTATCCAGTGCGGTCGAGACAGCTCGTCGGCATTGAGGATTGCATTGATCATCGGTAAATAGCACCAAATGGTCGCTGGCGGCCGTATCGCTAAGCGCTTTCTGACTGGCCTCCAGTTCTTTCAGGCGCTCGTTAAAGTACCGCTCCTTGGCGACCCCATATGTTAAGTACCAAGCGCGCTCGCTCATCAACCGTTCCCAGTCCTGGGTGGCTGCAATGGTTGCGTACCGCATCCGGTCAACTTCGGTGATGGCGTGTATTCCTAGGGCCGACACAGGGCTGATGTCGGGAGACCAGGTTCCTCTCGGTCCGGACATTATTTCCTGGTATCGATTCCAGTCCGTTCGCGTGAGATTCCATTGCTCCCACGGTTTGTCACCACTTTGTCGGTCCGCGCTGGTACGGTGGTGCACCTGGCTCTCTTCGCTTCGCGCCGTAGCGGATGCGTGTTCCGCCGGCTGCGCGGCCACTGTGTGGTGCAGAAGCAGGATGAGTGCGGCTATCTGCATTCGAGTCACTGTTGTCATAGTCATAGCGTTCCTACCGTTATTACAGTGCGACGGTGACGGTGTGGTTTGAGGCGGTGTGGGTAAACTGCGCTGTGCCCTGATCTATGCGCACGGCAGACAGGCGCCAGCCATCGATACTTTGGCCGAGTTGCAGCCTCTGATCCCGCCCTCGATATCGCACGCCAACTGCCTGGGCACTGCCCATTTGCTGCATGGAAATCAATGCGATATTTAACGTTGGTGTTCTGTTTTGTGGAGGAGGCGCAGAGCGAACGGACTGATTCGCCTGCGTAACGCGTTGGGACAGAAGGGCCAGATCTTCCGCTTGGTTCTGTATCTTGACGTCGTTGTTTGTAATCAACGAGTTTAAGCGTTTCAGTTCCTCTCGGTGCTCCACCAGCACCTGTTCAATATTGGTTAAGCTCTCACGCAGATCCGCCAGCACACCCATGGGCAGTTGGTCCATGCGGTCGTTGTGGTCCGCCGAACGCGCCTGACGAGCTGGGGCCGGAGGCTGTGGTTCGCGTGCCGGCATGGCTGTGCTGGGTGCGGCCGTTCCAGAGCCTGCTTCATCGGCATCGTTAATGGTGTAACCCATCGGCGCTGAGCCGGTGGCTGGCTCAATCGCTTCTGGAGCGGGTTCGGTGTCATTTACAGATGTTGGCGTGTCGTGGTCGGGAGCCGAGTTGTTGGTAAACGCTGGCGCTTGCCAGGATTGGCTCGGCGTTGACGGGTCGGACGCGCCGAGGCTCAGATCGCCCGTGAGATACAGATAGCCTGCACCAGCGGCGCTCATTAGAACGAGTGCCAGCAGTACCAGCGCAGCTTTGAACCATCCCGGCATCGCTTCTGGCTGCCTGTGCGGCTCGGTCTCGGCCGAGTCGTCTTCCAGCTCAACATCGTCATCGTCCGGCAGATCGTCTTGCGGAAGCGCCATGTGCTTTAGATGTAAGTCGTTGTTCAGAGAATTAGCCATCTTAGGTGTACTTCTTGAATGTCACGGCGGTGTAGTACACAGCGCAGAAAAACAGGGCCTGGGGCAGTAAAAAATACAATCCAGGGTTGAATGAGAACGGCAGGGTTAAGTACAAGCCACAGCCGACGGCCACGGTCGAGCGAATGAACGGCTTTATACGGTGGTAGAGAAATGCCTGTTCAATGCCGCCGCATTCGCGTCGAATATCGCGCTCGACCAATCCATCCACCAAAGCCAATGCTCCCCAAAACAAAAACGCAGGTAAGGCGAGCACGACCGTGACCAGGCGAATTGCCAGCGTATAGGTGACGTCCATTGCGCTACTGATTGCAATGAACAGCGGCTGAAATCTGGCCGCCAGCCACGGCAGCCAGTTGTGGGCTCCGAGCGTGTCGTATAAACGGGTCATCCATTGGCTGGTCAGTTGTGCGAGATCGATCGGCTTGAGCTTAAACAGTGTTGTCCCGTCGAGCTGCGACAGGTACGCGACTTCCTGCTCCAAGACACGCCGAGAATGACCGACATCCCACCACAGCAACATGCCAATCCACTCAATGAGTATCGAGACAAACACGGCGAACAAAAACCAGAAAAAGAAGCTGATGGAGTTTCCCACCGTGGCCGCCAGCACGCGTTCCGTCAGTGTGGGTGCTTGTTCGCGGGACTGGGCTTCGTGCCGGATTCGCTTGGCCATTACGCGGCACCCTCCCAGCGTTTAGGCATAACAGCCCAATCGTCATTGGCGGCTTTATACTGCTTGCGCATCGCGTCTGCGACAAAACTGATGTCTTGGGGCAGGGTGTGTTCGTCGTTGAGCATGGGCAGACGTAACTTGTATAAACGTCCCCCAATGAATGCATACGCCTGTCCCTTTGGTAACCGGGTGAGGTCGCCTGGGTGCAGCAATGGAACTCGCTGTGTGCTGGCGTGCTGTTCGGTCCGGCTAGAGAAGTGCTCGGCAGAACCAATGGTGGAACTATCGCTCGCGCCTGACCGAAGGGCCAGATGATTGACTTCAACATCCGGCAGCTGCTTGGTGAGTAACTCGGCAGTTTCCAGCTCTTTTACACGCAGCATGATCAGCGTTCCCAGGTTACCAACTACCTGGCCCGCTTTTGCGCGGTCTCCGAATCGGACGATAATGTCAGAGAGCGTCTGAGTGTATGCGGTTAGCTGGAAGCCCGCACCGCCAGCCTTGTTGGCCATTGGCACAAAGTCCTTGCCAACGAGCTCGTTAAATTCGTCCAAATGCAGGCAGACCTTGCGCTTTTTGCCGTCTGCACCTTCAAACCGCGGAAGCCCCTGATCAGAACCAAATTTATAGATTCCGCCAGCGGTAGAAGTGAGGTCGCTAAACATGGCGCTTCCCACGGCGCTCGCCACCTCGGGGTCACTGAGTGCATCCAGTCCGATATACACAATGCCGCCCTGGCGAATGATGGAGCGCCATTCGATAATGGGACGATCGTCGTTTAGGTCCAGGTAGTCCGGCGATAGCAGGGCGCCGGTTTTGCCGCTTGAGAGCTTCTCCAGCAGAGGGAAGAGGCTGGCGACCAGTTTGTCGTAGAAACTCTTCTCGTACTCAAAAGTCTTGACCAACGCGTGAGCGACTTCATCAAAGAGTTCGGATTCTTTGTAGACTTGGACTGATGCCCACGCGCGCCGGTCGCGACCGCTCATGGTTCGATCCGGCTTTTCGTTTGAATCGATCAGATCCTGAATGTGGCGGCGCCAGTGAGGGTGTTGGTCCTCGTTTTTAGAAAAAATGTACTCCAAGTACTCGGTCAGTAACGGATCGATATCGGCGCCATATTGCAGATAAAATTCATACGTGAGCCGCTTACCGATTTCTGTACCAGCTCGGCTGATAACGTTGACGTAACGCCAGGCAAACTCGCGGAACGCGGCGCTGTTGCCCTCCCCGGGCAATTGGCTGGCGATCCGGCTGGCCGGCTCGGTGATCCGCCCAAAGCTTCCGACTGGGTTATACCGACAGCTGATGTCGGGGTAGCCCAGGTGGAACATATAGAATTGATGTTCCCGGCCTGCCTTGATGGCTTCGGACCAGCAACGGATCAGCAGCTCAGCGTCGCCTTTCGGATCAAAAACGATCACAACATCGTCGTTATGAATGTCTTGCGTAACGAGAACCTCGCAAAGCCGAGTTTTGCCCACACGGGTGGTACCTGAGACGAATGTGTGTGCCACGCGCTCACTTTGTGGCTGCGTAATATCTGACTCCTCTTCCCAAAGTCCAACAGCATGCAGTGTAGTGTCTCCCTCAACTCGTGGGATTGGAGAGTAGGGGTTCCACCACGCTTGGTAGCTGAGTGCCCATGCCAGCCAGCGTGTCACGAGCCAGCGTCTGCACAGCGACTCCAGTGCGCGAGCGCGCCGATAGGCTCTCGTTTGGTAGCGCTTCAGTATGTTGCGTCGCTCGCGGCGCGAGCAGTCGTGGTGTCGCTGGGTATGAATCGCCTCCCATTCAAACCCGCGCCCGAGGAAGAGGTCCTTTTTGCTAATCGGAATTTGTGATGACGAAATTTCCCACCACGGCAGGACCAGGAGCGTGTGCTGATATCGCAACAGTCGCACAGCGGTATGGGTGCGGACCGCACAGCGGTAGAAACAGAAAGTGGCGAGCACGTACGCAACAGACGGAACCGTCAAAAGCAGCCCTGGCGAGAGTAATGCCAGTAGGCCGCCGCATCCGTAGGCGAGCGTTGCCGCCAATTCAACAGGTGGGCGCAGCAGTTGTTCAATGGGATATTTCGTGCTCATGGCACCAGAATGCCCATGAGCCTGGGTGCTGTCAGCAAACAACCTGCTCAAGTGGTGTGCAGATTAATTGATGAATTGGTCGCGCAAAACGGCTAAAAGGTGCATGGAATGGACAAGGGCGTCTATCCGAAAAGGCGCCGCAGGCTACCTCCTAAAGACCGGAGGTAGCCTGCGGCGGTGAAATGGTTAACTGGCAATGGATTGATTAATGGTCAAAGGCCGCGCGAGCTTTAGTTAAAGCTCGCGCGTTCAAGGGCTAGAAAATGGCGTAATGGCGTAAAAGGTTTTTGTATGTCGCGATTGACTGAACGTACCACAATCCCGAAAGCATTAGCGGCTCTTGGAAAATCCGCATGGCTGCCGCATCTGGATGAATTGGCGGATCGATTTGTTGGCGTGGAGTTTTCTGGCGGGGAAAAGGGCATAGAACAGGCGTTGGAATCCACGGTATGGGATCTGGTGACGCTGGCAGAGCATTCAGCCTCCGCCCCTGTTACCCGCCTTCTGCATCGGCGTTTAGCCGAGCTTGAGTGTTGGCTACACCGGGCCACACGCGATACGGCCGCTGGCCCAGAGTTCTGGGATCCGCTGTCGTGCCGCTACGACGAATTCTGTGCTGGCCACAACGTTCACTGTTATATGACGGAGTCCAGTTACCCGGCCCGGGATGTCATACGGCAGTGGTGCAAGCAGAGACTGACATAAATGCTGCGGATTTTCCGGCGCAGCACATCACCTCCTGCGCCATCCTCCCCCAAATTAGAGGCCGCCTCGTTCGATATGAAGGCGCTGCCCATCCTCAGTGCAAAGGAGCTGTTGGCTCATTGCGGCTATGACGAGCAGCTCACCAGTTTGTTTCGTGCGTTCGGCCTGAGTGAACCGCACTTCGATATGCTCGTGCGTCGTCCCGTTCACCGTTTTGCCGAAGCGGTGCAGCTGGCACCAGCCTCAGAGAACAACCATCACTGCGGTCCTGGTGGGCTTCTCAAGCACACGCTAGAAGTCATCACGGCCGCGCTGCAGATCCGCCGTGGGTATCAGTTGCCGATTGGGGGCTCGCCGGATGTGATGGCGCAGGAGGAGCATTTTTGGACCTACGGCGTTTTTGTTTCTTGTCTGCTGCACGATATTGGCAAAGTGCTGTGTAGATTTCAGCTGGTGTTGAACTTGCCCGACGGCAGTGCGCGCGTGTGGACACCGCACGACGTGCCCATTCATAAAACTGGCGCAGACTCTTATCAAATCCGGTTCGTAGATAGCGCGTACAAGGCGCACCAGCGCTTGAGCGTGACATTGTTCGGTTCGATGCTGCCGAGAACGGCGAGGGCCTGGCTGATGCTAAATGCAGATGTGATGGCTCAGGTCCTCGCATCAATCTGGGGGGACGGGTACGAAAGTGGCGTGATTGGGGAAATCGTGACGTTGGCGGATCGGGAAAGCACTGGCCAGAACCAGGACATTGCCGATGCCAGTCGTCGCTTTGCCGGTGCAAAAGAATCTGTAGCAGACAGATTGATTCAGAAACTGCGGCAGTTGCTCAGCGAGCGGGAAATTAAGCTGAACCAGTCGGGAGCGATGGGTTGGGTAGCGGGTGAGCACACGTATTTTGTCTGCAGGCCATTGGCCGAGAGGCTGATCCAGGTGATGAAAGACGCTGGGGAGAAGGGTATTCCAACTGATCCAGTGAGAATTTATGACGTGCTTCAGGAGCACGGATTTGCGCTTCCGACCGAGGATGGGCGAGCCATACGGAAGCTGCGGGTTGAGGGGGATGGCTGGTCACATACGCTGACGTGCCTGAAGTTCAAGACGAGGAGACTGTGGGTGCCCGTGAGACTGCCGCAGTCCTTTGAAGGTGCGCTGACGGAGTTGGGGGCGGCTGATCAAGATGCTGCTCCAGAAGAGACAGAAACTGTGGCTGAGGCTGCAAATGCAGCTTCGAAACGGGCGCCGGAGGTGGTGGGCAAGAAGGAGCCTGAGCCAGAGACTGAGCCAACGGTGGAGAATGCCTCCGTTGAAAATGAGCCTGTGAGCGCTAAAAGCGATGGTGAAGCGGTGACGAGCGAGCCGCCGTCGTCGAGTTCAGAGAATGCCGGCGAGTCTCGTGGCAAGGAAACTGCTGCTCCTGAGCGCAACTCTGAGACTGCACCAGAAACTGAGGCTGAGCCCGTTGCGGAAGATGCAAGGAAGAAAATACCAAAATTGACGTGGGATGATGCGGTAGGCGAGGCGTTCTGGCACTGGTTACGGGAGGCGATTACCGGTCGAACGTTGCCTGCGAACAATCGGACGGCCAGCGTGCATTACGTCGAGGAGGGCGTTTTTTTGGTCACGCCGGTGTTTTTCCAGGATTTTTGTGCCCGCGCCGGCCTGGGCAGGCAGGAGTTTGTAAAGCTGCAAAAAAGATTCTGCAGACTCAAAGTCCACAAGAAAACCGAACGCACACACCTCAACGTCCATGCCTATGTCGTACAGACCGCGAATCGTACAGTGCGGTTGAACGGGTTCCTGATCCCGTATAACGAGGTCTTTGGGCCGAATGATGAGCGTCCGCCATGCAATGAGTATGTGCGCCCCGCTGACGTCGTTTTCGCAAAGACGGCCGCGGCTGACAATGAGCCTAGCGACACATAAATCATCCTTATTTTACTAATCGGAATAAATAGCGGGTATTTTTATAATAAAATGCATTACCCCTGGAACAAAAAGTAACAAAAACAATGAGGATAGGAGTAGCCAATGCGAATGCAGGACGTCGCGGGAATGTACGTGGCCATGAATGTGTATGTCGAGGATACACGGGACACGGTGCTGAGAATCGCGCGTTTGTTCGACGAACGGTCTGGCATTGAGAGCGTGGACGACATTAATTATGAGAGCATTCAGCGGTTTAAGGATTACACGCTGAATGTCGTGGGTGCTGTCGCCGTCACATACAACGGTTATTTGAGGTATTTGAAACTGCTCGGCCGGTGGGCGTTTGAGGAGGGGTTAATGGCCCGGAACTGGTTTGAACGCATTAAACCAGCCCCGGTGCCGGAGGTTCCGCCCAAGGGGCTTGATGATGAGGTGTTTACCGCCGCGTTTCAGTATCTCAAAACCTCACCTGGTGCGTTAAAACCGGCGTGGTTCTGGCTGATTGTCATCCGATTCTTCTATTTGACGGGAGTCCGGCGCCGACAGCTCGTGAGCGTCGAGATGCAGGACCTGGATCTGGACGCGAGAATCCTAGTGGCGAGCTATCGCGGCTCAAAAACCCGGCGTGAATGGGAAATACCGCTATCCGATGCGTTAGTGGATGATCTGCAGTATTTGATTGAGCGAAACGAGGATGCGCTAGGACGGCCGATGCTTCCGGATGATAGGGTATTTAACGTCTGCCGCTTTTACGACCGCTATAAACCCGACCCCCGGCACCCTGGAGCCATGACGCCGGAGTCTGTAACGGGATTCATGCGGCGATTGTCACGCGCCATCGGCATGAGAATAGGTGCGCATCGAATCCGGCACACACTCGCGACTGAATTGTGCAACCCGAAAGACGAGAATGAGGAACCCGATCTTTTCGCTGTACAGCACATTTTGGGGCACACAAGCTTACGTACGACGAGGGGATACGTTCATACGCGCTTGGCGCGGCCTCGAAGGCTTATTCAGAGGGTGGTTCTACCGGGATGAACGGCACAAAACTTGACAAACCGAATTTGATGATCGATATTCGATCGGGCCGGGGTAAAATCCGGTCATTACTCTACAATTAAAGCTGAGGCGCCGGCAACGACGGTGTTCTTAGTAGGGCTGCTAGACGGAATCACTCAATGGAGGGCTGTTCGCACACTGTGCGTAGCCATCCTTCATAACAGCATTTGCTGATGCCACGAGAGGGGGGAAATCCTTTTCCTCTCAGCTGGAAGGCCCGAAAACTCAGGCCTTCCGGGAAAAAGTGGTAGCTAGGGCGAGACTTGAACTCGCGACCCCAGCATTATGAATGCTGTGCTCTAACCAGCTGAGCTACCTAGCCACTTCAAGGGCGCGTATTCTGGCCACAGGACAGCGTAAAGTCAAGCC
>Ga0209487_1001043_pt1 | contig 23841 bp, 24 predicted proteins | sample Poulit2012_FD_187524 | JGI IMG/M metagenome (GOLD analysis project Ga0209487, IMG submission 187524) | Agricultural soil microbial communities from Georgia to study Nitrogen management - Poultry litter 2012 (SPAdes) (version 2) | ecosystem: Environmental > Terrestrial > Soil > Agricultural land...
TGTTGCCGCCTGCTTTTTCAGTTCCTCGGCGGTGATCTCCACCACCTTGCCGTCCCTGCTCACCACGATGCCGGTGCCATGATGAATGGCTTCTTCGCGGGCAAGCTGAGCGGAGCGATGCAGCGCTGCGGTAATTTCCTGCTCCAGAAACCTTGAACTCTTGGGCTGGACGCTCACTGATTTCCTCCTTGCTGAAGCAAAGCCGGTGCACTGCCTGAGTTGTCATACAGCAGCCATTCGTCCACAACAGACTGGTAATGGCTGTGCAGCAGTTCGAGACCGGCTTTAAAACGCCTGCGAATTACCGGTTCAGGGATGTTGTGCCCCCCTTGGCGGACGCGGCGAGCCACACGCTCGATGGCGATGCTCACATCGTTCAACGACAGAAACATGAGTGTGACCCTGTAGCCAGCGGCCTGCCAGCGCCGAATGTGCTTGAGATAGCCCCTACCGGATAGAGTGGTTTCAATGGCAAAGCTTTCGCCGCGCTGAACACAGGTTTCCACCTCTTCCAGCATGATTCTACCTGCTCGCACCGCTACCCGCTCGGGGTCAAAGGGCGACAGCCCAGCGGCAATGTAGTCTGCATTGATAAAGCGGATCTGGTCTTTCAATGGCGCCAAAAAAGTGCGGGCAAAGGTGGTTTTCCCTGCTCCATTGGGTCCGGCAATGATCAACACCTGTTTGTCCGTTCCCACTCCCCTACCCATTTAAACGCTGAATGCATCTTCAGTGTTGATCCGCTTGAAACGCTGGATGGCATCGGTTTCAACGATGTCGTCGGCAAAGCTGGAATCAAGGAACACATTGCAGCCCTCTACTCTAGCAGCTCGGCTCTCCCCTGGGGATCCAGGGCAGGCAACCCTGAGCGCACTGGGGCTCTCCTGCAGCAAGCAGCGCGCTATTTTTGCCGGCATCGATCATGGATCAACGCTGTCAGCCTGGGTTGGGGCCTTGCGGCCTGCGCGCACCAGGGTCGGTGGCCGATAGTCGAATTCGGGGCGGTTCCAGCGCTGCCAGACGCTGGCATCCACGGTGACGTTGACCGCCGGCAGGCGCCGCTTCTGCAGGTCGTGGTTGCCCTGGTCGAGGCGCCGGTAGTAGCGGCCGTCGCCGCTGCGGCGAAACCGGTTGAACCAGGCATAGAGGCCCTTCAGGAATTCGCGGTAGGAATCCCGGGGCGGTGCCTGCCAGGCGTCCTCTCGGGGACTGGGCAGATCCAGGGCCAGGCCCACTTCGGCGGCTTCCTTCAGCAGCCAGGCCAGGGGCAGGTCGGCCAGCGGATCGTCGCCGTAGCCGCCGCCGACATTAGCGTGGGCGCCGATGAACCAGCGCTGCTCCACCCGCAGGTTGCCCGGCTTCTGACGGCCATCGGGGCTGGTCCAGGGGGTGGCTTCGTAGGCGGCGCGATGTTCGTCCAGCGCCAGCGCATGGCGAGCGTGGTCGACAATGCTGGACAGCTCGGTGTCGTGCCAGGAGTACTTGCCGAGCTCCGACAGCGAGGTGCCGGGGATGCCGAGGGCTCCCACAGTATCCCAGACGCCGAGAAAGCGAATGCGGGGTCGCAGACTGTATTGCTGCTTGAAGCGGCTGCAGGCCTCGGAGTCGGGGTGCAGGGCCTTGTCCCGATAGAGCTGCTCGGCCTCGGCCAGCAGAGCGGGCGTGACCACGTCGAGCAGGCCACATTTGCGGATCAGGCCCACCAGGCTGCGGGCCGTGTAGGCCCCGCGGCTGAAACCGAAGACCCAGATCTCATCGCCCTCGCGGTAGCGCCGGGCCAGCCAGTCATAACCCTGCAGCAGGTTGCTGCTGAGGCCGTAGCCAAAGGCGCCGCCCAGCAGGCGCTGCCAGCGGGCCGTGCCCACGCCGGGGCTGTAGTAGAAGCGTTGAGCCCGGCCGCCTCCCTCGTTGTGGAGGCGGCGGGCCACGCGGTAGACATTGGTCTGGTCCTGGGGATCATTCCAGGTGCCGTCAAACAGCAGGATCAGCCGTTGTGGGGTCGTCATGATTCCATTCTCTGGCAAGACTGCACGGCAGGTTGCGCTGCCGACCCGCCTCGGGCTGCCTCACAGGCCCCCGAAGCGGGCGAAGGCTCCCTGCCCTTCGCCACTCGGGGCCGTCAATGCAGGGTAACCTCCACGCGGTGAATTTCCCCGGCGAAGCGGGCCTGAACCGGGTAGTCCTCGGTGACCGGAGCCCCAGTGTCCACGCCGATGTCAAAGGTTTCACCCAGCCCGGCAGGGATGATGATGGTCCGCTCGATGTGGCCGCTGGCCACCTCTTCGCCGTCGATGCTGATGCGCAGGGTACCACCCTGGCCCGGCTGGCGCTCGTCGGGCTCGAAGTCAAAGCGCACGGTGGCCCGCCCAGCCGGCGCGCGCTTGCGGGCCATGACCCGGTAGTGGTGCTCCGGATAGTGGGAGACGGCCGAGACCGCAGCCAGCCGCCCTCGGTTCAGGTAGAAGGCCCAGCCACCAAACCAGCTGCCATGGGCCAAGATGGGGCCGCTGTGCCGCCCCTTCGGCAGGGTGACGTCGGCGGTAATGCTGAAGGGACGGCCGGCCCACATCGGGGCGTTGGCGGTGGGAACGCTGATGCCGGGGCCCCAGTAGGTGAACTGCCGGCGATCGGCATTGGGCGAAGGATAACCCGCCCGGACGCGGCGGTGATCGTTGCGGTTGTCCAGCGGCAGCACCTGGTTGCGTTCGGCTTCCTGCAGCCACAGCGCCTGCAGCTCGCGCAGCCGCTCGGGGTGCTCTCGGGCCAGATTGCGGGCCTGGCTGTAGTCCTCATCCAGGTGGTAGAGCTCCCACTCGTAGTCTTCCGGTGCGGGGAGGTCATCGGCTTCCCAGGGGCCGGCGGGGGGCACGGTATTGGCCTGCCAGCCCTGGTGATAGATGCCGCGGTGCCCCAGCATTTCGTAGTACTGGGTCAACCGGCGCCCGGGGGCGTCGGGGTCGGCGAAGCTGTAGCGCATGCTGATGCCGTCCACCGGCTGCTGGGTGACGCCATGGACCACCTCGGGCTGAGGCACGCCCACCACATCGAGGATGGTCGGGGCGATGTCGATGACATGGTGGTACTGGCTGCGCGGCCCCTCCCCTGCCGGCTCGATGCCCTGGGGCCAGGCCACCACCAGGCCATTGCGGGTACCGCCCAGGTGGGAAGCGATCTGCTTGGTCCACTGAAAGGGCGTATCGGTGGCCCAGGCCCAGCCCACGGAATACAGCATGTAGGTGCGGGGCCCCCCCATGTCCGGCAGCAGCCGGGTCATCATGGCGGGCGTTTCCACCAGCCCGTTGACCATGTGGGCCAGTTCGTTGGTGGTGCCGCCCACCCCGCCCTCGGCGCTGCCGCCGTTGTCCCCTTCGATGAACAGGACCAGGGTGTTGTCCAGCTCGCCCATGCGCTCCAGCTCGTCGATGAGGCGGCCAAACTGCTGGTCCTGGTAGGCCACCATGGCGGCATAGACCTCCATCATGCGGGCGTGGATGCGCTGCTCCTCGCGGCTGAGGGAATCCCAGGCGGGAATGTTGTCGGGCCGGGGGGTCAGCTCTGCCGAAGCCGGAATGACGCCGGCTGCCCGCTGCCGGGCAAAGCTCTCTTCGCGCAGCGCATCCCAGCCCTGGTCGAACTGGCCCTTGAAGCGCTCAATCCACTCCTCGGGCGCCGCGTGGGGGGCATGGGCGCTGCCCTGGGCGTAATAGAGGAAGAAGGGCTTGTCCGGCTCGGCCGCCTTCTGGTTGTGCAGCCAGCGGATGGCCTCGTCGGCCAGTTCCTGGTCCAGCAGGAGGTCGGGCCGCTGGCTGGCGTCCACCGGCACGTTGTTGCGATACAGCGTGGGGTGCCACTGGTTGGTGTCCCCGCCCAGAAAGCCGAAGAAATACTCAAAGCCCAGCCCGCTGGGCCACAGGTCAAAGGGACCCGCCTAGGACATCTGGTTGTAGGGCTGGTTGTGATGCTTGCCAAACAGGGCGGTACTGAAGCCATTCAGCCGGAGAATTTCAGCCACCGTCGCGGCACTGCGGGGGAGGACGGCATCGTAGCCGGGATAGCCGGTGGCGAGGTCGGCCACGGCACCGTGCCCCACGGCGTGATGGTTGCGCCCGGTGAGCAGGGCCGCCCGGGTGGGCGAGCACATGGCAGTGGTATGGAAGCGGTTGTAGGTCAATCCCCGGCGAGCCAGCCGGTCCAGGGCTGGCGTGGGCACGGGCCCGCCAAAGGTGCTGGCCACTCCGAAGCCGACGTCGTCGCTCATGACCAGCAGCACATTGGGTGCTTCCGAGGGCGCCCGCACCGGCAGGGCAAAGGCCGGCTGGGAATCGGCGAGCTCGGTGCCGATCCGGGCCTGCCGGGAGGAGGAAACCGGCAGCACAGTGCGATCAGGCTCCGGTTCGGCGGCGATGAGCGGGCTGTCTCCCAGCCCCAGCGCCACGACAAGGAACATCAAAACTCTCCAGCAACCCACTGATTTTCTCCGCATTACCACCTGATGAATGAACTGCGCAACATCCTGTCAGGCAGGGCCTCGCCGAACACGGACCAATTGTAAGCAGTCTGCTTCCCGGTGGGGCGCAAACGGCCTGCAGACGCCCCATCGGCGGCTTCTGGTTTGGCTATCCACACCAGCGGAGGACTCGGCCTTCATGGCAGAAGAGTCGGCAATCACGTATGATTCGCCGGAAGTCTGGCCAGCTGTCCTGTCCGGCGGGAATTCCTCCCTGTTCATTCTGGTCCCCCGACTGCTGCGTTGACGGTTTGCTTTCTTGCCTTCGTGTCGACAGGGCACGGCGAGCCCCAGGAATGGATCAGGGCCCGAACCTCCATGATTGACGCACCGCCGCCAGCTCATCTGGTCGCCCTGGCCCACCCGCTGCTCTCGCTGGCCATAGGGCTGTTTTTTCTCGTCGTGGGCCTGACCCGCAGAGAGCGAGGCTTTCTGGCCATGGCCGGGGCCTGCATCCCCTTCGCCCTTGGCATCCTGATCCAGATTTCCAGGCCAGGGTGGCCATCGGTGGCAGCCAGCGCCCTGTTTACCGGCCTGCTCTTCGCACTCGCCGCCCTGTCCTTTTACAAGACCCTGCTGGTGACCTGTCGCACCCGGGAGCACTGGCGGCTGGCCCTGCTCCTCACCCTGCTGTTTCTGGGCAGCCGCTATTACTACACGCTGTTTCAATTTGACAGCGTGCTGCGCATTCTCGGGCTGCAGCTCTACCTGGCTGCAATTTTGCTGCTGGGCTGCTGGCACTGTCGCTCCCTGCTGATCCGGGGCTCGGGAACCGAGCGCTTTCTGTGGCTGTCGGTGCTGGGGTTTGCCCTGTCTGGCCTCCCGCGGACTTTGTTGACCCTCAGCCCCGACCCGCTGCGCTACGGATACGATGCCAGCATGTACTGGGTGACCACCCTGTTGAGCTTCAATCTCTTCATTGTGGTCTTTGCCATGACCCTGATTGTCCTGAACTTCAACCGCGACATGCAGAAAGTCAGGCGGCAGGCCGCCCTGGATCCACTGACCGGCCTGAGCAACCGGCTCGATTTTGAAACCCGGGCCCGGGCCCTGCGGCGGCAATGCGACCACTACGCCATGGTCATTGTCGACATCGATCACTTCAAGCAGGTCAATGACCGCTACGGCCACGAGACCGGCGATCAGGTGCTGGTAGCCATCGCCGGGGCACTGGCCGGGGGCCTGCGCGGCGACGACCTGCTCTCTCGATACGGCGGCGAAGAATTCCTGATCCTGCTGCCTGCCACGAGCGTGGACCAGGCTGTGCAGATGGCCGACCGGCTCCGACAGCGGCTGACCCAGGCCACCCGGAAAGCCCTGCCCGCACTGCCCTGCACCGCCAGCTTTGGGGTGGCCGAGTTTTCGCGAGAGGTGGGCCTGACGGCCGCCTACCGCTGTGTGGACCGGCTGCTTTACCAGGCCAAGGCCGAGGGGCGAAACTGTCTGCGCCATCTGCCCGGGCGACTCACTGCCGCCACAGTGGACAGCGCCACGACCCACGCATCCGCCAAGAGCAGGGAACCCACATGTCCGACTTCAACCTGAACGGTCTGCTGGCCCCCATTCATTTCACCATTCTGGCCCACCTGGCTTCGGCCACGCTGGCTGGCGCTCTCATCGGGCTGGAGCGGGGACTGCGTGGCCGAGCAGCCGGCTTCCGCACCCACACCCTGGTCTGTCTGGCCTCCAGCCTGCTGATGCTGGTCACCCTGTATCAGGATGAGTGGATGCTCGGCGCCGAGCCCGGAACCATTCGCATGGATCCAACCCGCACCGCCCAGGGCATCATGACCGGCATCGGCTTTCTGGGGGCAGGGGTCATTTTCAAGGACGGGCTGAGCGTGCGCGGTCTGACCACCGCCGCAGCCATCTGGACCACCGCCGCCATCGGCATCCTGTTCGGCATCGGCTTCTATTTTCCCGCCGTGGTCGCCACCCTGGCCACCCTGGGCATTCTGTCGCTGTTTCGCTGGCTGGAGCGCCAGCTGCCCACCCGCTCCCACGCCCTGCATCAGCTGCGTTTTCTCCGCGATGAGATCTGGTCGGAGCAACAGGTTCGAAGCCTGCTGACCAGGCATGGCTTTGACGTGCTGACCATCAGCTATCGACTGGTCGACCACGGCGGTGAATTCGAGTACCGGATGACGGTCAGCACCCGACGATTTGAAAACTACGGTGCCCTGGCCCGCACCCTCGCCGAGACCCCTTCGGTTCGTGAATTCAAGCTGATCCCGAGGGGGGATGGCTAGCCCATCGCCACTCGAACCCTCTGCCAGCGCGGCGACGGGGCTTTAAGCCAGAGGGCGGCTCTCCCATGCTGCGGAAATTCTGCTGGCTTCTGGACCCCGGCATGCGCCGGAAAGGCGCTGATGGAAACAGCGCTGGGTGGAGCTCCTCCGCCCCCTCTTCCCTGTGGCGAGGCCGGGCGAGCCTGAGCTCGCCCGGGGTCGATCAGCGCTTGAGCTCGGGGATGAGCCGGGCGAACTGTTCGATGGTGGGCATGACCATTTCGGGCTGGTCCCAGTGGGCCTGGTTGATGCCGATGTTGACCCGGTGAATGCCCAGGTCGCGGTAGCGCTTGAGCAGGTCTGCCGTGGGCTCGGACATCACCACCAGAGTGATTTCCACCTCGTCCGGGTCGCGCCCGAACTCCTCCACCTGGCGACGGAAGTCGGCAATGCCCTGTGCGACATCCGGCATGGCCACGTCCACCGGCATCCAGCCATCGGCCCACTCGGCGGCATGGCGCACGCCCAGCGGACCCATGACGCCGTAGACGACCTTGGGCCCCCCCCGCTGCAGGGGCTTGGGCTCGAACCAGACCGGATCGAAATCCACGATTTCACCGTGAAACTCCGGCTCCTCCTCGGTGTACAGTACCCGCTGGGCGGCCACCACCTCCTTCATGGCCTGATAGCGGCGCTCCCAGGGCCAGGGGCTGGCGTTGCGAAATTCCTCTTCGTTCCAGCCCACTCCGGTGCCAATCAGGACCCGGCCGTTGGACAGCCGGTCCAGGGTGGCGATGGTCTTGGCCTGAGAGAACAGCTCTCTCTCCAGCAGCAGGGCGATGCCGGTTCCCAGCTTCAGCGTGGTGGTGGCTGCCGCAGCGGCCATCAGCGACACATAGGGATCCATCATCTTCTTGTAGGGCTCGGGCAGCTCGCCCCCCGCCGGATAGGGGGTCTGGCGGGCCACGGGGATGTGGCTGTGTTCGCCATACCACAGCGATTCAAACCCCGCCTCTTCCAAGGTTTTGGCCAGTACCGGCGGCGGCGGATCCTGGGCGGTATTCATGGAGCTGAAGCCTAGATGCATTGTTATTCTCCCCTGATGATGAGTGGTGGTTGGCAGTGGCCGTGCCTCGGGTCAGGGCATCCAGGCCCCGCCGCTGACGCTGATCAGCTGCCCGGTGATGTAGGAGGCCCGATCGGAAGCCAGGAACATGGCCAGGTTGGCGATGTCCTCGGGGCGCCCCAGGCGCTTGATGGGCAGATCGCTGATGTTCGGCAGCGAACCGGTCCTGGCCTGCTCTTCCATCTCGTCGGGCTTGCCGTAGACCTCGTAGCCGAAGCGGTTCCAGAAGCTGCCCTGACCGGCGTGCTCTGTGGAGTGGGGGACGATCCAGCCGGGGGCCACGTTGTTGATGCGCACGCCGGTGCCGGCCCACTCGTAGGCCAGTGCCTTGGTCAGCGTGTTGACATAGCCCTTGGTGGCACCGTAGTGCGCCACATAGTGAGCGGCTTCCGGGTCCAGGGCCGAGTTGGAAGTGATGTTGATGATGGAGCCATGCCCCTGCTTGATCAGCAGGCCGCCGATGATGCGGCAGCAGTGGATGACCCCGCGAATGTTCAGGTCGAGCTCCCACTCCACCTCGTCTTCGGGCTTGTCCAGGAAGGGGTTGGCCTGAGCGACGCCACCGGCGTTGTTGACCAGGATGTCGATGCGGCCAAACTGCTCCATGGCCGCATCGGCCAGAGCCTGGACCGACTCGGGAGAAGTCACATCTGTCTGTTGAAAGACAGCCTTTCCAGCACCCAGGGCATTGGCCTCCTCGGCCACCTTGCCGCCCTGCTCCGGGTCGCGACTGGCGATGATGACGTTGCTACCCTCGGCAACAAAACCCAGCACGCAGCCCCGCCCAATGTTGGAGCTGCCACCAGTGACGATAACGGTCTTGCCAGCAATGTCGAGATCCATACCTTGCTCCCACGCTATGCAGTTGTAATGGGCCGATGGTAGCTCACCTGCCCGGGCGGCCCATCATGCATTTGGATGAGAGAGGGGGCAAGTGTTTTTTAGGCCAGCTGTCCTGGAGCCCGCACCGCCGTTCTGATCGGCGGTCGAGTGCCCTGGTCCGGCCTCTCCGAGCGGAACCGTCACCATGGCTGCAGCGTCCAAATTCCGTATAATGCCCTGCTTGATCCACGCAGGGCTCCGTGCCGGAGTCCGTTTTGAGGATAGGCATGAAAACCAAGGTCGGCATCATCATGGGCTCCCGCACCGACTGGAGCACCCTGAGCCATGCAGCAGACATGCTGGACCGGCTGGGCATCGCCCATGAAACGAGGGTCGTCTCGGCGCATCGCACTCCTGACCTGCTGTTCAGCTATGCGGAGCAGGCGGCAGACCGGGGGCTGAAGGTCATCATTGCCGGCGCCGGCGGCGCCGCCCACCTACCCGGCATGTGCGCGGCCAAGACCCACCTCCCAGTGCTGGGCGTACCGGTCCAGTCCGCGGTGCTGAACGGGGTGGACTCCCTGCTCTCCATCGTGCAGATGCCCGCCGGCGTGCCCGTGGGCACGCTGGCCATCGGCAAGGCCGGAGCCATCAATGCCGCCCTGCTGGCCGCCGGCATCCTCGCCACCTCGGATGCGGGCATTGCCGAGCGACTGCAGACCTTTCGCCGGGAGCAGACCCAGACCGTGCTGGACCACCCCAACCCCGAGGAGCCCTCCTGATGGCCGGTAGAGAAATCCGCACGGTGGGAGTCGTCGGCGGAGGCCAGCTGGGCCGGATGCTGGCCCTGGCGGGGCTGCCCCTGGGTTTTCACTTCATCTTTCTGGACCCGGCGGCCGATGCCTGTGCCCGCCACCTGGGCCGCCACCTCTGCGCTCCCTTTGACGACGCCGAAGCCCTGGCCGAGCTCGGGGCCCGCAGCGACGTCATCACCTTTGAATTTGAAAATGCCCCCGCCCGAGCCGTGGCGGAGGCGGTGGGCAATACGCCGACCTGGCCACCCGCCGAGGCCCTGAACACCGCCCGCGACCGACTGTTTGAAAAGACCCTGTTTCAGCAGCAGGGCATTGCCACGGCGCGCTTCGCCAACGTGGAATCCCAAGCTGAGCTGGAGCAGGCCGTGGCAGCAATCGGCCTGCCGGCCATTCTGAAGACGCGGCGCCTGGGCTATGACGGCAAGGGCCAGCTGCGCCTGCACGACCCCGAGCAGGTGGCCGGCGCCTTCGCGGCCCTGGGTGAGGTGCCCTGCCTGCTGGAGGGTTTCGTGGAGTTTGCCAGCGAGGTCTCCCTCATTGCCGTGCGTGGCCTCAACGGCGAGTTTCGAGCCTGGCCGCTGGTGGCCAATCAGCACGACAACGGCATTCTGGTGCAGTCGACCCCGGTGCCGGACCATCCCCTCCAGGCCAGGGCAGAGGAACACGGCCGGCGGATTTTGGAGCAGTTGAACTACGTCGGCGTGCTGGCCCTGGAGTTCTTCGTCGTCGACGGCGAGCTGGTGGCCAATGAAATGGCTCCCCGGGTGCACAACTCCGGCCACTGGACCATCGAGGGTGCCCGGTGCAGCCAGTTTGAAAACCACCTGCGGGCCATCGCCGGACTGCCCCTGGGAGACCCCTCCCTGCGCGAGCCAACCGCCCTGCTCAACCTCATCGGTCAACTGCCTCCCAGGGCAGAGCTGCTGGCCCTGCCCGGCGCCCACCTGCACGACTATGACAAGGCCCCGGCGCCGGGGCGAAAGCTGGGGCATCTGACGCTGTGCCAGCCCGACCAGCAGGCCCTGGCAGCCAGCCTGGCACAGGCCCGCAGGCTGTTGGCAGCAGCGCCTCCGGCCTGACGCTCGCCTCGAGGCAGAACCCTACTCCTCGCTGTCCTCGTCGGGGTCGCCGTCCGGTTCCCCGGGGGCGTCCTGCCGAATTGCTTCCTGCCGGAGGGGCAGCGGCTCCACCATGGTGGCCGCCCCGTCCTCCTCCGTCAGGCTGGCCGGTTCGGCCCGCACGCCCAGGTGGTAGGCAGCATAGCCGGGCATGACCACCTGGTTGACCGCCATGCCCAGCACCCGGCCCGCAAAGGGAGCGCGAATTTCACTGTGTTCGTTGGTGATGGGGTCCACCACCCTGCCCAGCAGAGCGTCGCGATCCACTCGAGCCCCCAGCTTGACCTCGCTGAGCAGGATGCCCCCGCGGTTGGCCCGAATCCACCGGGACTGGTAGTAGACCGGCTCCGGATCCCCCCCACAGCGAGAAGCGGCTGTACATGTCCAGCTGGTCCAGCAGGCTGCGCAGGCTCTTCACCCCATGACTGACTTCCCGATCCTGCAGCCGCAGAGGTTCTCCGGCCTCGATGGTCACCGCGGGCACTCCGGCGTCGGTGGCAGCCCGCCGGAGGGTGCCGGAGCTGCCGGTGCTGTGGAGCACCGCGGTGGCGCCAAACTTCTGGGACAGCGCCTTGACCGCAGGATGGTGCAGGTTGGCCCGGATCTGGGGCAGATTGCTGCGGTGGAAGGAGCCGGTGTGGAGGTCCACCAGGGCGTCGCAGTGCTGCACGATCTCGGCAAAAAAGGAGTGGGCGATGCGGGCCGCCACGCTGCCCTCGGGGTGGCCGGGAAAATAACGGTTCAGGTCCCGCCGGTCCGCCAGATAGCGGGAAGCGCGCTGAAAGCCCTGCAGATTGACGATGGGCACGCCGATGATGGCCCCTCTGAGCTTGCCGACATCGAGGTCGTGGATCAGCCGGCGGACGATTTCAATGCCATTGAGCTCGTCACCGTGGATGGCCGCGGTCAGGCAGAGGGTGGGCCCGGGGCGGGCGCCGTTGACCGCCAGCACCGGTGTCGGCATGGCGATGCCGGCAAAGGACAGACCCGGTGACCAGGACAGGCGGGCGGAGCTGCCGGGCTCGATGCGGCTGCCCAGCAGATGGAGATGATCGAGGTCGTCGGGCACCGGCGGCCCTATCGGGAGGGCGGTCACGGCGGGCGTCGCCTCCTGCGCGACGTCGATGGGTGCCGGGGCCTCGCCCGATGGCTCGGTTCTGGCCCCCTCCTCGCCGCCGGGCCCTGGTTCGCTCGCCGGGCCGGGGGAGTCGTCGAGGCGCTCTTCTGCCCGGGGGTCTGCGGCGCCCCCGGCAGCTCTCTCCACCACGGCCGCGGGGGAGCTCTCTTCGGCCTCCCCCAGGGGCGACTCTGCCGCGGGCTGCGCGCCGATCTCGCCCTCTTCTGCAGCGGCGGGAGGGCCGACGGGTTCTCCCGCCTGGGCGGCCAGCGCGCCCAGCAACAGAGCGATGCAGGATCGCTGTCGAAACCGGCGTTTGCAGCTATAGTGGTCCATTGCGTCCGTGGATTTCCATCATGCCTTTGTCCCTGTCTCAGCTCGCCCGAGCTGTCCCCTGCTCCGCTTCCGGGCGGCACCCGGCAGCCATGGCCGTGGGAGACTAGAATGCAGGGAGCCGCATTTCAAGGATTGAACATGAATCCGCTCCCCTTCACCCGGCAGGTCCTGCACCTGCTGCTCCAGGGCCTGCTGCTCTGGACGGCTTCAGCGGCCCTGGCCGAGGACCCGCTGCTGCAGCTGAACATGCGGGATGCCGAGCTGCGCAACGTCATCCAGTGGCTGGCGGAGCAGACCCGGCGCCAGATCGTCATCGACCCCCGGGTGCGGGGTCGGATCACCGTGCTGTCCGAGGCCCCCATGACCCTGGCCCAGGCCGAGGAAGTCCTGCTGACGGCCCTGGAAGTCCACGGCTACGCCGCCAGCGAACATCGGGGCATCATGCGCATCACCCCCGCCAGCCAGGCCCGAGATGCCCCCCGGGCGGTGGTGCAGGAGTTCGATCGGCTCCGGCACGGCCGCCAGGTGGTGCACGTGGTGAGGCTGAAGGCCCTGGGGGCCGCCGAGGCCGAGGCCCTGCTTCAGCCCCTGGCGGGCAGCCAGGGCCGGATCAGCGCGCTGGACAGCGCCAACGCCCTGTTGCTGGCCGATGACGGCGCCCACGTGCAGCGGCTGGTGGAGCTGCTACGGCTGCTGGATGACGATGCCCCCGTTCACCTGGACATCCTGCCCCTCCGGCACGCCGATGCTACCCGGGCGGTGGAGCTGGCCCGCTCTCTGTTTGCCTCCACAACCCGGGCGGGCGAGGCCTTCAGCCTGACCGCCGATCCCCGCTCCAACAGCGTGCTGGTGGCCGGGGAACCCCGCCTGCGCAGCCAGGCCGCGGAACTGATTGCCCGCATCGACCAGCCCCTGGAGCAGCGGGGCGAGACCCGGGTGCTGCATCTCCACTATCTCGATGCCCAGGAACTGGCCCCGGTGCTCAAGACCCTGGCCGCCACCATGCAGGAGCAGGCCAGGGACCAGGCAGACAGCACCTCCTCGATGAGTGTCGAGGCCGCCCGAGCCAGCAATGCCCTGGTGCTGGCCGGTTCTCCCCACCTGTTGAAGCAGCTGTCCGGGGTGGTGGCCGAGCTGGATCGACGGCGTCCCCAGGTGCTGGTGGAGGCCATCATCGTCGAGGTGAGCCAGCAGCTGATGCACAGCCTCGGGGTGGAGTGGAACACCGCTCTGGGGGGCACGGGGCTGGCCGCAGGCACGGCCCTGGGGCTGCGCGACGGCGCGAACCCCGCCGCCCTGCCAGGCCCGGGGCTGGCGGTGGGCATCTTCCGCCACGGCGATCTGCGGGCCCTGCTGAGGGCCCTGAGCACCAGCAGCGATGCCAACATTCTGTCCACCCCATCGGTGGTGGCCCTGGACAATCAGGAAGCCAGCATTCTGGTGGGCTCCAACATTCCCATCATCACCGGCCAGGCCACCGGCCGAGCCGCGGACACGGATCAGCCCTTCACTACCTTCGAGCGCCAGGACATCGGCATTTCCCTCCGGGTTCGTCCCCAGGTCAACCGGGACCGCGCCATCACCCTCGATCTCGAGCAGGAGGTGGAGCACCTGACCGACCACGGCAGCGCCCGGGATGTGGTGACCAACAAGCGCTCTCTGGCCACCCGGGTGATCCTCGAACACGACAGCACCCTGGTGCTGGGGGGACTGATCGCCGACGAGCGCCGGGAGCGGGTCCGCAAGGTGCCCCTGCTGGGGGATCTGCCCCTGGTCGGCGGGCTGTTTCGCTCCACCACCGAAGAGCTGGAGCAGCGCAACCTGATGGTCTTCGTCCACCCCCTCATCCTCGACGAGAGCGGCCTGGCCGAGGCCCTCTCCCAGGATCGCTACGAAGCCCTGCAGGCCCTCCAGGAGGACGGGGCCGAGGTCGACCCCGGACTGCGACCCCTGCTGCGGGATTTTCATCGGCTGCGTCGGGATCAGCGCGGAGACTTCGAGCTCATCCGTCCCGCCAGCGACGCAGACTGAACCTACCAGCCATCCACCACCGGGACGTGGATGCGGTGGTGGTGAAAGTTCAGGATCACGCCTTCGGGCGTGATCGCCTCCAGGGTCAGCTCCCTGCCCAGCCGGTCGCCCTCGACCTGGCGGCGATTGTTGATGAGCACCGCCCGGTGGGCGGCGTCTTCGGCGTAGACGTGAAAGGAAAAGGTCAGCGCCGGCAGCGCAGTGCGCAGCTCCGCCGGCAGCTCCCAGAGTTCCTGCAGAGGGGCGGGCTCCGGGGAAGTCGGCTCGGGGGGGAGCGGCTCCGGCAGTGCCTCAGGCAGAGGGGCCGCCGCCGTCGTCTCGCCCTCGGTGGACAGGCCCGCTGCAGGGAGCCGGAGCAGTGAATACCCCGCTGCCGCCAGAGCGACCCCCGTCCCCAGCGCCAGGCCAGCCCACAGCAGCGGGCGTCGCCGCTTGCCGGCCGACGGCCAGGGAGTGTGGTGCAGCTGGGCCAGATCGGGCCCGCGGCGACGGTGGCGCTCTCGCTCGGATTTTTTCAGGGCATCCAGAATGTAGGACATGTCACGGTGCCCCCGGGTCGAGGGAAACCCCGTCGGCGGCCAGCGCCAGCTGTACCGCTGTGGGCACATCCAGCTCGCCGTGGTCCGGCAACCGGTGCTGGCGCTGATGGCTGCGCAGTCGCTCCACCAGGGTGGGGGTCAGGGTCCCCGCTGGCCCGTCTCGCCGCCAGGTCATCAGCTGGGCAAACAATGCCCCCTGCTGTCCCGGCATCGGCTCGGCCTCGGTCAACAGCTGGCGCTCATAGCCCGGATAGAGATCGACGGGCTCATCGGAGCGCAGCAGCAGCTTCTGCAGCAGACGGTGCAGTTCGGGGGGCAGCGCTTCGCCGGGACCGATCGGGAGCCGGTCGGCCAGCGGTGGAGCCAGGGGACTCAGCAGCCAGGCCCGCACCGGGGAATCGGCCAGCGGCTGGCCGGGTAGCTGGAAGTGAATGCCGCCCTCTCCGGCCGACTCCACCACCAGGGGCAGACCGGCTTGCAGCCAGGGCTCGATCCGGTCCGCCTCCAGCTCCACACACCACAGGTCAGCGGTGACGGGGCCGGGACAGCTCGGCGGGTCCGCCAGCTTCCAGTGGCGGGCCAGCTGCTCCAGGCCCTGGTGCAGGCTGGGCCCGGGTGTCGCCACGTCCGCTCCCGCCGCCGGGAGGCGCTCGACCTGGGGCTCGATGCCCGCCGCCTGCCAGCCCAGCAGGGCCGCGGCGGCCAGCGCTGCCAGCCCCCCCGCCACGGCCAGCCCCGGCCCTGCCACCGGCCGTCGAACCGCTGGCGGCAGGGCTTCGGTGGCTGCGCGGCGGCAGAGGGCTCGGCTCACCTGGTGGCCAGACTCGGCATAGACCCCCAGCAGGGAGCGGTCGCAGATGAGGTTGATCAGCCGCGGAATGCCCCCCGAGCGCCGGGCGATGTGGCGAATGGCAGCGGCGGTGAACAGGGGGTGATCGCAGCCGGCGATGCGCAGGCGGTGAGCGATGTACTCCCCCACATCGGCCCGGGACAGGGCCTGCAAATGGTGCCGGGCAGTCACCCGCTGGGCCAGCTGGCGCAGCTCCGGCGAGGCGAGCAGGGCATTGAGCTCGGGCTGTCCCAGCAGGATCAGCTGCAGGAGCTTGCGCTCGGTAGTCTCCAGATTGGTCAGCAGGCGCAGCTGTTCCAGCACCTCCGGCGACAGATTCTGGGCCTCGTCGATGATCAGCAGGGTATCCCGCCCCTGGGCATGCCCCTCCAGCAGGCGCTCGTTGAGCAGATCCACCAGCACCTTGGTGCTGGTCACGCCGCTGCCGCCGAGGTCCAGGCCCAGCTCCGCCAGCACCGACTGGAGCAGCTCTGCGGCCGTCTGCCGGGGGTTGATCAGGTAGGCCACATCGACGTGGTCGGGAAGCTGCTGCAATAGACAGCGACAGACCGTGGTCTTGCCGGTGCCCACCTCGCCGGTGAGCACCACCAGCCCCCCCTGCCTGACCCCGTACAACAGGTGCGCCATGGCCTCGCGGTGGGAGCTGCCCAGGTAGAGAAAGCGCGGGTCCGGGGCGATGGAAAAGGGCGCCATGTCAAAGCCGAAATAGCGTGTGTACATCAGCGCTCCCGTATCACCAGTTGCAGGTCGACGGTGCCCTCCGCATCCGCCCGGCGGGCGTGAAACTCATCGATGCTCAGTCCATTCTGCAACAATTCTGCCAGCCAGTTCAGCACCGACGCGAATTCCGCTCCGTCCAGGCGCAGGGACCAGCCCTCCTTCCCCAGGGGATGGAGCGAGCCCAGATGCAGTTGGTGGCGACGGGCACTGGCGGCAATCTGTCCCGAGCCGTCCTCGCCCTGGCGGTCCACCCGCTGGCTGCCCCCCACCAGCTGATGGCGCTGGCTCTGCATCCAGGCCAGATCCTCCTGGGCCTGGGCATGGCGGCTGCGGGCCTGGTCGCCGTAGTGCAGCAGCGGGCGCCACAGGCCAAAGATCAACACCGCTCCCGCCAGCGCCGTGGCCAGCCAGACCAGGGCTCGCTGGTCCCGGGGCGGGAGTTCCTGCCAGGCGGCCAGGCTGCGGTGGAGCAGCTCGGCTTCCAGCAGCCGGCTCCACAGGGGCTCGGCCCGGGCCAGACCTCGGCGCAGCCAGTCCTTCATGGCGGTTCCTCGGCGATCAGCAGCTGGCTGTGCAGGCCGCCCGGTCCGGCACGGGAGCGCCCCGATTCCACCACCAGCCCGCGGCCGACCAGCAGCTGCCGCAGCCGGTCCAGCTGCTCCGCCGAGGGCACCTCCACCTCGATCATCATTTGGGGATCGCGGCGCCGGTACTGGACCTGCTGCAGCTCCAGGGGCAGGTCCAGGCGAGCCAGCTCCGCCAGCATCGGCAACAGCGCATCCCGCTGGCCGCTCATCCGGGCGGCCCACTGCCGTCGCGGAGACAGCACCCGCCGGGCCTCGGGAAACTGCTGGCGATACAACTCAACCATCTCGGTCTCCAGCTGCCGGGCCCGGGCATCAAACCAGAGGCCACTGCCCGCCAGCAGCGCGAGGTGCACCCCCAGCAGCAGCCCGGCGACCAGGGACAGCGGGCGCCACAGCCTGAACCCGGCGACCCCGGGGCGACGAACCTGATAGCCGCCCTGGAGCATGTTGATGGCCGGCCGCTGGCCCGTGGCCAGCGGGAGCAGCCACTCGGTCCAGTGACGGACGTCGTGGACCTGGTGGCGCACCTCCAGGTCGAGCTGTCGGCGCAGCGTCGCCACCAGCTCGTCGGCGGCGGGAGCCCCGGCATCCACATGGACCTGCAGCAGGGGGGCCGGCCCCTCCCGGGGCGCCTGGCGCAGCCACTCCAGCAGCTGGGGGAACTGATCCCTCGCAAGGGCAAATCCCTGCCAGGGCCCATGGCGAAACAGCAGCCGCTCCCCCTGGAGCCATAGGGTCCAGCTGCGCGGCTGCCAGGGCAGGGCCTGCACCTCGGTCACCACTGCGGCGGGGTGAAGGCCGACATCGGTCAGGCAGTCCAGCCAGCGAATCAGGTGCTGGTGGGCGAGGACCGCCACCGGCACCGGCTGCTCCGGCGGCGGCAGCTCGGGGGGCAGGCCGAGGTGAACCTGTTCAATGGGCTCGGCGACGAGCTCTTCCACCATATAGGGCAGGGCCTGCTTGACCTGGCGAAGCTGGCGGGAGGGAATGCTGACCTCGGTGAGACTGATCGTTTCGGCCGGTGCCACCACGGTGAGCTCGAGGCCCTCGACTCCGGCCCAGCGCTCGCCGAGGACCATCAGGGCATCGCGGCTATGGTCGAGGCGGCCATCGGAGTGCCGGGCAACCCAGTCCACCGAGGTGTCGGCGGTCAGCTCCGGGCCGGACAGTCGCACCCCCAGCAGCGGTTTCATGGCCTTTCTTCCCCATGGTATTCCACCTGCCAGCGCCGCCCCATCAGGGTCAGCTCGGGCCTGCGAGCCGCGGCGTTCCAGCGCCGGTGCAGGGTGCTGGTCAACTGTGCCCGCTGGCGCCCATGCCGGGCCTCCACCCGCACCTGAAAGTGACGGCTGGCCACGCTCACCCGCTCCGGCGGCAGGGCGCCAGCCAGGCCGGCGGCGCTGGCGAAGGCCGCGGTGCTGGTCCAGGCCCGCTGCCCGGCCTCGGCGACCAGACTCCGGGCCCGGGCCGCGGTCAGGCCCGGCGCCAGGCTCTGGAGCACTTCGGCACTGGCGGTATTGATGTTGATCGGCTGTCGACCAGGCAGGGCCGCAACATGGGGAGCCAGGCGCTGGAAGCGGTCCTCCGTCATACCGGCCAGCTCCCGCAGCTGAGCCACTTCGGCGAACTGGCGATGCGGCACCACTGTGCCGCTCCCGGCGCGGTTCGAGCTGCGCTCCGGGTTCAGCCAGTCGGCCACCTCGTCGACGAGGCGCTCCGGCAGGCCCAGGGCAGAGAACAGGCGCCCCAGCCGCCGGAGCGCACCGGGATCGACCCGCCCTGTCGTGTCAATGAGCTGGTTCATGTTGAATCGGCCCTGCAGATCATCGATGTGTACCCACAGGGCCCCGTCCTCGATTTCCATGGCAGTGAGGGGCTGGGCCCACGCCTCGCCCCGGTGGTCAATTTGCCCCCGCAGCCGGTCCGCCGCCAGCAGCTGGCGAGCGTAGCTCTCCCCCGCCAGAGCATAGTAGTGGGCCTGGCGGGACTCCAGCAGGGCGGCGCTGCGCTGAATGGCCATCCAGTGCCGGGACAGGGTCCAGGTCAGCAGGGTGACCGCCGTGGCCATGATCCACAGCACGCCGATCAGCGCCAGGCCTCGCTGGGCGCGCATCACCCGGCCTCCTGGAGCCGGCGGGCGGCCAGCGGCAGGCGAGTCTCCAGCGGGCCCAGCCGGGGATGGCCCAGCTGCAGCAGCACCGCCGTCGCCACGGGTCGCGGGGAATCCGCCGCCGCCGGAGGCCATTGTCGATGCTGGCCCCCCCGGCGGTCCACAACTGTCAGGACAAAGGGTTCGGGGGCGGGCATCAGCGCTCGGATCCGGTCGGGCTCATCCTGCACCGAAGCCAGCGCAGCATGCCACTGTTCCCGGAGCAGATAGCGCCCCTCGTCCTGGTAATGGGGACTGGCCTCGTCGTGGCGCTCGGGGTGGAGGCCGAGCCGGTAGCGAACCTGCTGCAGGGCTGACCGACTCGGGGCCAGCGGGCTGACCTGCCCCGCGGTGACCAGGGTCAGCACTTCGGCATCGGTGAGCACCAGGGTCGGTCGCTCGCCCTGGCCATCGTACTCCAGCGGCGCGGCCCGCCACTGGTCCAGATCCCGCTGCAGCTGGTGCAGGCTCCGCTGCCACTGGGCCAGCAGTTCCACCCGCTGCGCATGGCTGCCCCGCAGCTGTACCAGGCCATGCAGCAGCTGGGCGCCGGCGGTGGTGACCACGGCGATGAGGGCCAGGGCCACCATGACCTCCAGCAGGGTCATGCCCCGCTGCCGGCTACCCATCAGTAGCGCCCTCGGTGGGCGGTCAGCCGAAACAGCGGCTCGGACTGGTCGGCGGGACCGACGCCGATGACGACGCGACGCAGATCGGCGCTGGCCGTGGGGTGAACCTCGGTGACCACCTGCCAGTGCTCGCCCAGGGCCTCCAGGGATCGCTGATAGCGGCCCGGCGGTGGCCAGGACTGCAGCCGCTGCAGTTCATCCTCTGCCAGCCACAGGGCCTGGGTCTGTCGCTCCAGGCGGTCCAGCTCCTGCAGCATCTGCATGGCCTGGCGCCCCACGGCCCCGGCCACCAGGGCCAGAATCGCCAGGGCCACCAGCACCTCGATCAGGGTGAAGCCACGCTGGCTCATGGCCGCTCCCGGAGCCAGTGGCTCCCGCCATCGCTGCCCAGCTCGTACCAGCGCGACTGGCCGGGGCGGGTCAGGCCCAGGCGAAAGGGAGTAGCCTCTCCGTTGGCCAGCAGCCAGATCACCGGGCGGTTCTCCCCAGCCTCGGGGGCCGGGTGATCGCCCGAGCCCGCCTCGGACCGGATGGTCAGCCGCAGTGCCTCGCCGAGGGCGTGGGGCCCCAGCGGCGGGCGCTGCAGGGGCCGCCAGTCCCGCTGTTCTTCATCCCAGACTGCATAGCCATACCCTTGGCCCTGGTGCTGAATCAGCAGACCGTGGTCCCGCCCCTGGAGCAGGGCCTGATCCCGGGCCAGTTCCAGGCTCTGGTACAGGCGGCGGGCCTGCTCGGCCAGCTCGCGCTCCTCACCGGCACCGCCCCGGGTCAGCAGCAGGCCGCTGGCAATGGCCACGATGGCCAGCACCACCAGAATTTCCAGCAGGGTAAAGCCTCGCTGGCGCATCAGCGCAGCGAGCCCCGGTCCGGCAGGATGCCGATGTCGGCATCGTAGCCCTCCCCGCCCTCGCGGCCGTCCGCCCCCAGGGAGTAGAGCTCGAACAGGCGTCCGCTCTCGACGGAGAAATAGTGGTAGGGGTTGCCCCAGGGGTCCAGGGGCAGCTGCCGGGCCTTGAGATAGCCTGCCGGGTTCCAGTTGCGCGGCTCCGGCGGAGCCGTCGGGCGCTCGATCAGTGCCTCCAGCCCCTGATCGGTGCTGGGGTAGCGGCCGTTGTCGAGGCGATACATCTCCAGGGCCTGCTCCAGGGTGGCGAGGTCACTCCTGGCAGCGGTGACCCGGGCCTCGTCGACCCGCCCCATGATCTGGGGTGCCACCAGACCGATCAGAATGCCGATGATGACCACCACCACCATGATTTCTATCAGGGTAAAGCCGCCCTGCCGCGGGCGAAATGGGACGGGTCGATTGCAGCGCAGAGTTGTCATGGTCCACCTCAGATCATCTGGTTGAGCCCGAAGATGGGCAGCAATATGGCCAGCACAATGAGCAGCACGGCGCCACCCATGACCAGCAGGATGATGGGCTCGAACAGGCCCAGGCCCGTGGCCACCAGGGCATCGAACTCCCGCTGCTGGTGGGCGGCGACCCGCTCCAGCATGGTGTCCAGTTCGCCGCTGAGCTCGCCGCTGGCCACCATGTGCACCATCATCGGTGGAAAGTCACCGCTGTGCTCCAGGGCCTGGTAGAGGCTGCTGCCCTCGCTGACTGCCTGGGTGGCCAGCTCGGCCTGATGCCGCAGCCAGGTATTGGCCAGCACCTGCCCGGCAATGCCCATGGCTTCCACCAGGGGGACGCCGGAACGGGTCAGGGTGCTGAGGGTAGCAGCGTAGCGGGCGCTGTTGGCGCCTCGGCTCAGACGACCCACCACGGGCAGGCCCAGCAGGCGCCGGTGCCAGCCCAGGGCCCGCTCGGGTCGCTGCAGGGCCCGCCGGGCCAGCCAGCCCGCCAGCCCCAGCAGGGGCAATAGCCAGAGCCCCCAGCGCACCAGGCCCGCGCTGAGGGCCATCAGCCCCCGGGTCAGCAGCGGCAGGGTCTGCCCCTGGCCCTCGAAGACCACCACCACCTCGGGCACCACCAGGGTCATCAGTCCCGTCACCATGGCGAGGGTCACCAGCATCAGCAGCGCCGGGTACAACAGGGCCAGCTGCACTCGCTGGCGGGCGGCATGGCTGCTCTCGGCATGGTCCGCCAGGCGCTCCAGCACTGCATCCAGATGGCCGGAGTGCTCACCGGCGGCCACCGTGGCCCGAAACAGCTCGGGAAAGGTGGCCGGATGGCCGGCCAGGGCGCTGGCCAGAGAGTGTCCCTCCATCACCTGGGTGCGCACCGCCGACAGCAGCTGCCGCTGGCGCGGTGATTCCGCCTGTCGGGACATCGCCAGCAGGGCCTGTTCCAGAGGCAGGCCCGATTTCAGCAGGGTGGCGAGCTGGCGGGTCAGCAGGGCCAGTTCGCCGCTGCGCAACCGCAGTCGACGGGGCCCCGGGCGACCGCTGTCCCGGCCCTGGGCGGCGATGTGCAGCGGAATCAGGCCCTGGTCCCGGAGCTGCTGCCGAGCCTGGCGGCTGCTGTCCGCCTCCAGGGCGCCCCGCTGCTCGGCGCCCCCGCGATCCAGCGCAGTGTAGTGGTAGGTCGCCATGTCAGTCGTCCTGGGTGACGCGCACGACTTCTTCCATGGTGGTCTCGCCCTGCAGGACTCGCTGGAGGCCATGCCGGCGGATGCTGGCCGCCCGCCCATGGGCATGGCGGGCGATGGCGCTCTCCTCCGCGCGCTGGTGGATCAGCTGGCGCAGGGCGTCGTCCACCACTAGAAACTCGTAGATGCCGGTCCGACCCCGATAGCCCGAATTGCCGCATTCAGGGCAGCCGACGGCCCGCCAGATGGGGGCTTCGGTGTCCGGGGTCAGCCCCAGCAGCTCGGCCTCGGCTGGACTGGGCCGATCGGGCTGGCGGCAGCTTCGACACAGCAGACGCACCAGCCGCTGGGCGATGACCCCCAGCAGGCTGGAGGCCAGCAGAAAGGGCTCGATGCCCATGTCCTGCAGCCGGGTCACTGCCCCGGCGGCGGTGTTGGTGTGCAGAGTCGACAGCACTAGGTGGCCGGTGAGGCTGGCCTGTACCGCGATGTCTGCCGTCTCCCGGTCGCGGATTTCGCCCACCATGACCACATCGGGGTCCTGGCGGAGCATGGCCCGCAGCCCCCGGGCAAAGGTCATCTCCGCCTTGGTGTTGACCTGGGTCTGGCCGATGCCATCCAGGTGGTATTCGATGGGGTCCTCCACGGTGAGAATGTTGCGGCTGTTGTCGTGGATGGCGGACAGCCCAGCATAGAGGGTGGTGGTCTTGCCCGAACCGGTAGGGCCGGTGACCAGCAGAATGCCGTGGGGCCGTCGCAGGAGCTCCAGCAGCTGGTGCTGGCGGTCCTCGGTCAGCCCCAGGGCGTCCAGATCGAGCCGGCCGGCCTGCTTGTCCAGCAGGCGCAGCACCACCCGCTCGGAATGGCTGGCCGGCATGGTGGACACCCTCACATCCACTTCCCTGCCTCCTAGCCGCACCGTCATGCGGCCATCCTGGGGCAGGCGCTTTTCGGCGATGTCCAGGCGGGCCATGACCTTGATCCGGGAGATCAGCAGGGGCGCCAGCTCGCGCCGGGGCTCCACCACCGAGCGCAGCAGGCCGTCGATGCGAAAGCGGACCTGCAGCCGGGCGTCATAGGTCTCGATGTGAATGTCCGAGGCGTTGAGGCGAATCGCCTCGGCCAGCAGGGCGTTGATCAGCCGGATGATGGGGGCATCGTCGGCCTGCTCCAGCAGATCCTCCGTAGGGGGCTCCCAGCGGGCCAGGCTGCTCAGATCCAGGGTGTCTCCCAGGGAGGCCACCATCTTCATGGCGTCCCGGGCGCCCTGTTCATAGGCCCGGGCCAGCTCGCCGGAGAAGGCCTCGGCGGGCAGCACTTCCAGGGGCCAGTTCCGGCCGGTGACCCGCCAGACCTCCGTCAGGGCCGAGGGATGGAAGCCCTGGCGGCAATAGAGCCTGGCGCGGCCGGGCTCGCCGCTCAGGAACACGCCATGGCGCTGGGCAAAGCCAAAGGGCAGGAGCGGTGCTGCGGGAGCGGTCATGGCACCTCGACATGGGCGGTGAAGGGAGGGCGACCCGCCGACGGGACAAGGTGGTGCGACGGGGCCGGTTGAGCTAACTTTAGTCCATAACCATCGGCGATGCCTGCTCCCCTTGCTATGCTGGGCCGAAGCCGCATCCACCACTGGCACTCCCGGAGCCTCCATCGTTGTCGAACCGCTTTCAGGCCTGGATCCGCAGCGCGGAACGCGAGCACTGGCTCGCCGCCGCCGCCGTGGCCGCCATCCTGCT
>Ga0209487_1001044_pt1 | contig 23806 bp, 25 predicted proteins | sample Poulit2012_FD_187524 | JGI IMG/M metagenome (GOLD analysis project Ga0209487, IMG submission 187524) | Agricultural soil microbial communities from Georgia to study Nitrogen management - Poultry litter 2012 (SPAdes) (version 2) | ecosystem: Environmental > Terrestrial > Soil > Agricultural land...
ATATCGATATCCCATTGCTTTTTCGCTGGCATGGGCAATTTAAAGTATCAGATTATGAAAAACATCGAAACAAAGCTATTTTTGAAATTCAAGGAAATAGAAATCCGTTTATTGACTTCCCAGAATTCATGGCCAATATCTCATTTCCCGATTGATTTTTAAATATATTTTATTGTAAAAATAAACCCTAGGTATATGATAAATCATACCTAGGGCGAATTGTGAATATTATTTAGTACTTTCTGTTTATCCGTTCATTTTCAACCGTTGTAAAAAAGATAGTTTTTCTTAATTTTAAATTGCAGTTTTGACATATCCATCCTTAGTATATGGTGAAATTTCAACCGTTTCACCTGGGGTTAAACAACGATGTTTCATCATATTATGTGGCATGATAAACTCAATTTCTTCTCCATTTTCCAACAATACTTTTTGATTACAACGACTAAGACCTTCTTCATCTTTTTCACAGTTTTCGTCTGTTAAAACTTCTCCTTGAAGTTTTTCTTCAATTTCTCCTTGAATTAACTTAACGATGTATTCCCCTTTTTTACCGTTATGTTGCCAATCAAAACTTTCGGGGGAAAATGCTTCTGGTTCAGGTATATTTTCTCCCACATTGTTGTTCCATAGATTAAATCCCAATAATAGTCCCGCTGCAATAATTATAATAAATATTATCTTATCTATCATAGATTTCACACCTTTAAAAATTTCGCTTTTACGCTTTTAATAATTTCGCATTAATTGCAACAATTATCGTACTTAGGCTCATAAGAACAGCTCCAACTGCTGGACTTAAAACTATTCCAATTGGAGCTAAAATCCCTGCCGCTAATGGAATAGCAAAAATATTGTATCCAGTTGCCCACCATAAGTTTTGAACCATTTTTCGATATGTTTTTTTGGAAAGATCCATTAGATCGACAACATCTTTTGGGTTACTCTTAACTAGTACTACATCGGCTGTCTCCAGAGCTACATCTGTTCCAGCTCCGATTGCAATTCCTAGGTCAGCTGTCGCTAATGCTGGAGCATCGTTTACTCCATCACCAGTCATTGCAACCTTCCATCCTTTGGCTTGAATTTGCTTCACCTGATTTGCCTTATCATCTGGTAACACTTCTGCATACACTTCATCTATATCCAATTGTTTTGCCACCCAATGGGCCACTTTTTCGTTATCTCCTGTAAGCATGATGGAATGAACGCCTTTTTCCTTTAACTCGGAAATTGCTTCTTTTGCAGACTCACGAATGATATCTGCAAGTGCAATCATACCAATTAGTTCATCATCTAATAATACAAATATTACCGTCTTACCTACTTCAGACAATTTGTTAAATTTCTGTTTATCATAATCCATATTTTGACTATTAACAAAACCAGGGCTTACTGCATTTACTTTTTTCCCCTCTATTATTCCTTCAATCCCTTTACCAGTTATTGAATTAAATTCTGAGATAGGCTTAAGATTAATACCTCTGTCTAGTGCTGACTTTACTATACCCGCAGCAATTGGGTGTTCTGAATTTTGTTCCAAGCTTGCACCCCAAACAAGGACTTCCTCTTCACCAAATCCTTCACTTGGTATGATATCTGTTATACCGAATTTCCCTTCTGTTAGTGTACCTGTTTTATCAAAAACAACTGCATTTAGATTTCGTGCGTTTTCAAAATTAGCTCGATTACGAATTAATAACCCTTTATTAGCCGATAAAGCAGTAGACACTGCAATGACAAGAGGAGCCGCTAAACCTAAGGCATGTGGACAGGTAATAACCATTACTGTTACCATTCGTTCTAATGCTACATAGAGAGGATAGCCAAGTGCAAGCCATATAAATAATGTTGCAAATCCTGCTGTTAAGGCAAGATAAAATAGCCACTTGGCTGCACGGTTTGTTAAATCTTGTGTTTTTGATTTCGATTCCTGTGCTTCTTTTACCAAGGTAATAACTTGAGATAAGTAGGATGCTTCTCCTGTTTTTTTAACTTGTATAATGAGAGATCCTTCATTATTTACTGACCCACCTATCACTTCTTCTTCTTTACCCTTTTCCACTGGGACAGATTCACCAGTCAGCATTGATTCATCTACGGTTGATTTACCGTCAAGGATTTGTCCGTCAACAGGTATTTTTTCTCCAGGTTTAACGAGCACCCTATCCCCATTGGTAAGTTGTGAAATAGGGACATCATGAACTTCATCGTTGTCATCTAGTTTATGAGCTTCATTAGGCATCAGTTTTACAAGTTTTTCTAATGCATTAGAGGCCCCCATTACTGATCGCATTTCAATCCAATGTCCTAATAACATAATATCTACTAAAGTGGCCAATTCCCAAAATAAATTGTGCCCTTCCCAACCAAATACGACAAGAGCACTATAAACGTATGCGATTGTAATGGCTAGACCAATAAGTGTCATCATTCCAGGATTCTTATCTTTTAATTCACTAATACCGCCAGTAATAAATGGCCAGCCACCATAGAAAAAGACGAAGGAGGAAAGTACGAATAAAATATATTGGTCATTCGCAAATCGCCAGTCAACCCCCATAAAATCTTGAATCATTGGTGATAGAGCGAGAATTGGAATAGTAACAATTAAAGATATAAAAAATCGTTTCTTAAAATCTTCTACCATATCACCATGATCATGATGACCGTGATGACCATGTTCTTCATGAGTATGACCGTGTCCTTCGTGCTTATGATGATCATGTGCTTCATGATTTCCTTCATGTTTATGTACATGCTTTGGGTCTTGGTGTTTATGATGTCCATGTTCACTATGCATGTTTTTTTCGTTTTCATGTTTTTCCATTGATATCACCCTCTAAAATTAATTTATCTCGTATCCGTATTTTGAACAATACATCCCTTTCTTATTTCATTACATACTATACCCCTATATGGTATAAATTAAACCGATTTAAACTAAAATGTAGAGCTACCATCACTTTGATAGTTCTACATTTATTTAAACTAATGTTAGGGGGATTAGTTTAATATATTTAATACCATACTTAAATTTGGTTATTCATCGGAACTTTTTCATTATTTTCATTAACACTACCGTGACAATCCTGATACATTTGCTCCATTTGCTGTTCATTCATTTCTGGGTGCATTTCTTTCATATGTGGTAGCATTTCCTCAAAACTCCAGTCATTTTCAGAACCACCACCATGTGCAAAGACTACATTTCCCAAGCCTAAAACCAAAATAGATGTTATAGAAATAGATACAATCTTTTTCTTCATCGGTTGTACCTCCCTTCAATTACCATAATAAAGGCAAAGTTTCAAGATTTTATCAAGAAATTGTTACAAATAGAGGGGGAACGTGATGTTTATTAATTAAAATGCAATCTTATTGTATGCGGAAACTCAATGAAATTGAACTTACCAAAAAATTTGCATTTCTACTATCATTAAATCTGGACAGGAAGTCAAAATATATAAGATAAAAGGTTAAATTATCTACAATTCACATAATGTTTAACCTGCACAGCAAGACAACTTTGAAACATCTTTATCTAATGTAAGTGCTGCTAATTTCAACCCTTCCACCATTGTTAAATATGGGGCAAGACTTTCCCTGAGATCTTCTGCTGTTAAACCACACTTCACTGCTAACGTCGCCGCATAGATAACTTCTCCTGCATTTTCAGCCACAACATGAACCCCTAACACTTTTAATGAATTTGCATCCACAATTAATTTAAAAACTCCTGTCGTCTCTCGATTAACAATAGCTCTTGGTACAGCATCTAATAGTAAAACAGATGTTTTAACCTCAATCCCTTTTTCTTTCGCTTGTTGCTCTGTTAAACCAACCGTAGCAACAGATGGGGTAGTAAATGTAACGCCTGGGACAGCATCTAAATTCATCTTTCGATTTTGTCCTCCAATTGCATTTTGTGCTGCAATTCCCCCCTGATATGACGCAACATAAACAAATTGAGGGCTAAGCGTTACATCACCAGAAGCATAGATGCGTGTATTGGATGTTTTGCAGTATTCATCAATGACAATTTCACCACGAGAACCAACTTTAACGCCTGCTTCATGTAGATTCAATGACTCTGTATTAGGTTTTCTCCCTGTTGCAACAAGTAATTGTTCTGATTCAACAATTTGTTTTTTACCCTCTATCTCGACATGAACCTTTTTAACTTCCCCATCTTGCTCTATTCGCTCATAGGATACTCCCGTAAGTAAATTAATCCCTTGTTCTGTTAAGGCTTTAGTAATTGCTTCTGAGATTTCAGGATCATACTCCTTTAATAAACGCTGACCTCTTTGCATCAATGTTACTTCTGTACCTAAGTTATGAAATAGTTGTCCCAATTCCAATCCAATATAGCCAGAACCAATAACTGTGAGACGTTTCGGAACCTTTTTTAATTCAAGTAATGTGGTACTTGTTAAATTGTCTACTTCATCTAATCCAGGGATTTTAGGAACAGATGGTGAAGCACCAGTTGCAATTAAGAAGCGTTTGGCAGATAACTGTTCGCCATTCACTTCAATTGTCTTTTCATCCACAAACTTTACCTCGCCTTTTATTAATTCAAAACCATACTCGTCAATTAAATCTACATACTTACTGTTCCTTAGATCACTGACCAACTCATTTTTTTGCTTGATCAATGGTGCTAAATCAACATCACTTGCCGAAGTTTGTAATCCCATAAATGGATTGTTTTTTGCCAAATGATTGATTTCCCCTGCTCTTAACAGGGTCTTTGATGGAACACAGCCAATATTCACGCATGTCCCGCCAACTATTCCACGTTCAATCATCGCCACTTTTGCTCCGTAATTTACTGCTTCAATAGCAGATGAAAAAGCAGAGGCTCCCGAACCAATGATGATGTAATCATAGTCACCCTCATCACCCAATTGTATTTCCCCTTGTATTTGGATTTTTTCTAAGTCCCCTGGTTGGTACTTCGTATTAGCAATTGCTTTTTTTGCTGTTTTAGGTTCAACACCATTTGGCAACTTAAATAAAGCTTCTCCCTTTTGAAAATTAGCCTCAATATTTTTTGCACCTATATTTTCAAGAGGGGGTAGCGTCAGGAAAATGCGCATTTACAACGTTAAGCAAATTACAGCATAAAAAGACCGATTTCCTTACAAACGCTGAAAATCGGTTTTTTTGGGTTTATGATAGTGATAGGTAAGCTTTTGAAGTTATCGCCAGCTTTTCCCCCACTTCACACCGTACAGGCGGGTTTCCCAGCATACGGCGTTCTAACTAATCCAATTCATTCAATAATTTTTATGTATATGCAAAGACGAAATGTAGAATCAGATAGCCTCGTTCAAACATTGCTTGGGCAATTTATTGACTTCTACAAGTTGGGGTGGTGTCAGCTTCGCTGGTACTACCCCTATTAGTTTATGCAAGGTGCTTCTTATTTCCCTGTTTCACCAAATTGCTTAATCCGTTCACCAATTTCGTCACGAACACGTTGGAACTCGGACCACTCTTTACCGGCTGGGTCATCGAATCCCCAATGTTCACGCTTTACATGTGGTGGTGTCATCGGGCATTTGTCAGCTGCATCTCCACATAATGTAACTACCAAATCGGCATTATTTAAGATTTCAGGATCAATAATATCCGATGTTTGATTGGAAATATCAATACCAGCTTCTTTCATAGCCTTTACAGCATTCGGGTTTAATCCATGTGCTTCTATTCCAGCACTGTATACGCCCCAACCATCACCTAAATATTTCTTTGCCCAACCTTCAGCCATTTGGCTTCTGCAAGAGTTTCCAGTACATAAAAAGTAAATTATTTTTTTAGACATGATGTATATCTCCTTTTAGTTAATTAATAAAGAAAAGTATAGACCTAGTAAGGTAATAAATAGAATTGGAATCGTTAAAACAATACCTGTTTTGAAATATGTTCCCCATGAAATTTTTACTCCCTTTAGAGATAAAACATGGAGCCATACTAAGGTCGCTAACGATCCGATTGGAGTAATTTTCGGACCTAAGTCAGACCCAATAACATTTGCGTAAATGAGAGCTTCCCTGATCGTACCAGATGTGTTGGTTTCAGCAATAGCTAATGCATCGATCATGACAGTTGGCATATTATTCATCAAAGATGATAAGAAAGCTGCTATAAAGCCCATACTTATCGTTGCAACAAATAAACCTTGTTCAGCAGTTTTTTGAATGACACTAGCTAACGATTCAGTTAGCCAAGCATTTCCTAAACCATATACGACCACATACATCCCAATCGAGAAAAATACAATATTCCACGGTGCACCTTTTACAACTGTTTTTGTATTAACTGCATTACTCTTTCTTGCCATCAATAAAAAGAAGATTGCAATGACCCCTGCAACAAGTGAAACAGGGATATGAGTCAATTCGCTAGAAAAGTAACCAATCAGTAATATCCCAAGAACATACCAAGAAAGTCGAAACATTTTAAAGTCCTTAATTACTTCTACGGGTTTTCTTAATTTAGATAAATCATACGTATTTGGAATACTTTTTCTGAAATAAAGTAATAAGACCGTAATCGTTGCTACTATTGAGAAAAGGTTAGGAATAATCATTCTTGAAGCATACTCTACAAATCCAATGTTAAAGAAATCGGCAGATACAATATTAACTAAGTTACTTACTACGAATGGTAAAGAAGTTGTATCTGCAATAAATCCACTTGCCATGATAAATGGAAAGATCATCTTTTCTTTAAATTCCAAGTTACGAACCATCGCTAAAACAATTGGTGTCAAAATTAAGGCAGCTCCATCATTTGCAAATAGTGCAGCGACGATTGCCCCTAAAATGCTAATATAGACAAACATTTTAATTCCATTTCCCTTAGCAGCTCTGGCCATATGTAGTGCTGCCCATTCAAATAACCCGATCTCATCTAAAATCAGTGAAATAAGAATGATTGCTACAAATGATAATGTCGCATTCCACGTAATTCCGATAACTTCAAGTACATCATTAAATCCTACTACACCTAATAATAAAGCTACGATAGCCCCACCACATGCACTCCAACCAATATTTAAACCTTTTGGCTGCCAGATAACGAGAATAAGTGTTGCTAAAAAAATTATTGTTGCTAATATTCCTGTAATCACTAAATTTAACCTCCATCACTCACACGATGTAAACATTTCCTTCTTATTAGCAGCAAAAATTACTGGTATCTCCCTTAGGAGCCACACAACAAGAAGTAGATTCTATTTTATGGACATCACTATCAGCTTTTGTAAAGAAAAACTCCCACTCATTTCCGTCTGGATCTGTTACCCAAAATTTATCTTGTACGGCATAACAACACGTTGTATCTATCTCATCATGTGCAAAAAAACCTTCTTTTTCGAGTCTTTCCTTATGAGCTGTAATTTCTTCGCTCGTTTCAACTTGAAAACCAAAATGATTGACCTGATTCCCATTCACTTCATCACGAACATTTAGTGTAAAGTTAAGTCCAGGACTCTCTAGTAAAAACTTTGCATAATCAGCTTTTACTTTAACTGGTGAAACACCAAATACCTTTTGATAAAACTCCATAGACTTCTCTAAATTCGTAACGTTAATTCCAACATGAGCATACTTCATAATAATTCCCCCCTAAGTTATATATATAATTAATCAAAAATATTTGATTTAAAAGATAAAAAAATTTAGCAGCAGCTACCTTTTCCAGTTTTTCTAAATACACAACAAAGTTCTTCAGATAATAAATTGTTTACTTCCTCGTCATTCAAATCATAATAACTCCAAGTTCCTTTTGTTTCCTTTGTTATTAAGTTTGCATCTAATAAAATTTTAAGGTGATAAGAAAGTTTTGATTGGGTCATTCCGAAAATTTCTGTTAAATCGCATACACATGTTTGCCCTTTTTGACAAAGTTCATACATGATTTCTAATCGTTTCTGATCGGCTAGAGCTTTAAATTTCTTTTCATATTGCTCGAACTGATTTGTCATTACAGTCATATACATTTTTCCTTTCATCAAATTTTTTTGATGTTTAAAGTATATACAACATCAATCTGAATATGCAACTAATAAATCAAATTTTTTTGATTTATTATACTAACGAGATAGTACCAACATTCACGAAATGTTGGCGATCCCCCAATACTAAAAAGCCCAACTTCTCCGAAAATTTATAGAGAAATTGGGCTATTTCATCACTTCATTAAGGTTCTCTTTTAGTTGAACAACATAATCAACCATTCCTTTCTACATGACCTTACAAAAAATTTGTGTAGAAGTTATGTAGAAACCGGCATCCTTATATAAAATGTTGTTCCTATATTTTTTTTGCTTTCGACGGAAATTGTGCCGTGATGTGCTTCCACCAGCTTTTTGGTAATTAGGTAGCGTCAGGAAAATGCGGATATACAACGTTAAGGAAATTACAATAATAAAAAGCCCAATTTCTCAGTATTAAAATTGAGAATTTGGACTTTTTTTGTTACTTTAGAAAAGCGTCTGATTGTGGAAGATCTTAATGTAAAAGGATCAATATTGAAGTACTCTGTTTCTTACTATACTTAAGCGACCCGTTAGTGGCAAAAGGTAAGGTGAAAAAGCTACTAAAAAGAAGATTAACCAGCACAACAAGATAATTTTGAAACATCTTTATCAAACGTAAGGGCAGCTAGTTTTAACCCTTCTGCCATTGTTAAATATGGGACAAGGGTTTCGCGAATATCATCTATGGTTAAACCGAATTTGACAGCTAATGTGGCTGCATAAATTACGTCTCCTGAATTTTCTGCCACCACATGAGCCCCTAAAACTTTCATTGTTTTCGTGTCTGCCACTAATTTAAACACGCCTGTTGTTTCCCGATTAACCAATGCCCTCGGAACGGCATTTAACGGTAAAACGGATGTTTTAACCTCATAGCCTTTTTCTTTTGCCTGTTGCTCTGTTAAACCTACCGTTGCAATTGCCGGGGCCGTAAACGTAACCCCTGGAACCACATCTAAATTTAGCTTTTTGCTCAGTCCTCCGATAGCATTTCCTGCCGCAACTGCTCCTTGATAAGCTGCCACATATACAAATTGAGGACCAAGTGTGACATCTCCTGCTGCATAGATACGCGAATTCGTTGTTTTCGAATAGTCATCAATCATGATTTCACCACGAGACCCTACCTCAACACCTGCTGCCTGTATATTCAGCGTTTCTGTGTTCGGAGTTCTGCCTGTCGCGATAAGTAGCTGTTCTGCTTCAATGATTCGCTTTTTTCCATTTAGCTTTTTTAATTTCTCCATCTTGTTCAATTCGTTCAAAGGATGCTCCTGTTACTAGATTAATACCTTGTTCTGTTAAGGCTTGCATAATGGCTTCTGAAATTTCTGGGTCATATTCTTTTAACAGACGTGAGCTTCTTTGCATCAATGTTACTTCTGAACCTAAATGATGGAATAGTTGTCCTAATTCCATTCCGATATATCCAGAACCAATAACCGTAAGGCGTTTTGGTACTTTCTGTAATTCAAGTAACGTCGTGCTTGTTAAATAATCTACATCTTCTAATCCACGAATATTTGGCACAGAAGGTAAATAACCTGTTGCAATTAAAAATCGTTTGGCTGATAACTGCATCCCATTCACTTCAACAGTTTTTTCATCCACGAATCTTGCTTCTCCTTTTATTAATTCAAAGCCGTAGTCATCAATCAAATCTACATATTTTGAGTTTCGAAGATCATTCACCAGCTCGTTTTTTTGCTTAATCAGTGGTGCTAAATCAACTTTGCCGGCTGAGGTGTTCAATCTGTCACTTTAGGCGTTATTTTGCACCTATTTTAATCGTTATTTTGCATTATAAGTTAATAAGGTTAGAGTCAGGAGGTATATTTAAAAGTCCAATTTCTCAGTTCTAAAATTAAGAAATTGGACTTCTATCGTGACTCCTAAAAAGCGGTCTTATATGTCAAGCGAGCGCTGATTCTTATTAGAGAAAAGCGTTTCGATTGTTAAAGAAATGAGAATAAAGCGTTAAATGTACCATTTTCAAACAATATATAAATCCCTAACCCAATGAATACAATAGGTACAATCCAACGTTCATATTTCTCAATTTTTTCTGATACAAAATCCAAGGAAGCTAAGCGATAGCTGACATAACATAAAACAGCAACCATAATCAAAAAGACAATAACAGCAATAAAGATTTCAGACATATTTAATGTCGTGAAGTATGGTATATAAATCGAAAAGTCATCCGCGCTGGAAGCTAATACGATGAAAGTCATCGTCAGAAATAACTGATTAAATTTTCCAGAGGAGAATAAAGATAAAATACTACTTTCATCTTCATCCTCTTCTCCTTTAATCCATATTTTCACACCTAAGTAAAGTGGTAAAAGTCCAAGTAGTCCGATAACCCATTGCTGAGGAATTAAATTTACAACCCCCTGTGCAACTAAAAGACTTGCTCCTATAACAATTGCAGTCCCTATATATTGTCCTATCCAAATATGTTTTACCTGACCTATTTTTACTTGCGAAAACAAAAGAATTAATATAACGAGATAATCAATTCCTGTTGCTACATATACCGCAGCTGCTGTAAATATCGTTGCGATCATTTTTCCATCTCCAATATTTTAGGGATAGGACTTTTCTTCAAATTGAAAAGCCCTTCCTTAAATTGCGCACAGCATAACCTTATGATTCTGATTTATACCTATTTATCCTTCATTCTCATCAGTCGCAAACTATTTAATGCTACCAAAATAGTTGCTCCCATATCGGAAAGAATCGCAATCCAAAGGGTTAACCATCCCGGGATAACTAATAGTAAGGCAATTATTTTAATTCCGATAGCAAAAGTGATGTTAGCTTTAATGATATTTAAAGTTTTTCGACTGAGTCTTACTGCAAATGGAAGCTTACTTAAATCATCTCCCATTAATGCAATATCAGCTGTTTCAATTGCAGTATCCGTTCCAGCACCGCTCATTGCAATTCCAACAGTAGATGCAGCAAGCGCCGGAGCATCATTAACGCCATCGCCAATCATAGCTACATTATCATGATCCGATTGCATTTTTTTAATATAATCCAATTTATCTTGAGGCATTAATTCTGCCTGAATATCAGATACTCCAACATGCTCTCCTATTGCCTTTGCAGTACCCTGATTATCACCAGTTAGCATTATCGTTTGTTTGATCCCTAACTGATGTAGCTTTTGAATCACATCTTTGCTCGTTTCACGAACTTCATCAGCAACAGCAATCACGCCAAGGATAGTTTGTTCCGTTCCAATAATCATGGCTGTTTTCCCTTGATTTTGTAGAATTTTCACATTGTTTTCAAACTCAAGGCTAAAATCGGAAACATTTAATTCCTTAAAAAGCCTTGGACTACCAATATAGTAAATAGTTCCGTTCACAATCCCTTTTATACCTCGCCCAGTAATCGAAGTGAATTCTTCCACTTTTACATTAGAATAAGGGATATTATCTTGCTCTGCCTTTTTCATTATTGCTGAAGCAAGTGGATGTTGTGATCGATATTCTAAAGCTGTAATGATGGAAAATAGCTCTTTTTCTTCCATTTGATTATTTAATACTTTAAAATCCGTTACCACAGGTACACCTTTTGTCAGTGTTCCTGTTTTGTCAAATGCAATTGCCTTAATGGCTCCTAATTCCTCTAGATAGACACCGCCTTTAATCAACACACCTTTTTTAGCTGCATTCCCAATTGCCGAGACAATCGAGATTGGAGTAGAAATAACTAATGCACAAGGACATCCAACTACAAGAACTGCTAACCCCTGATAAACCCACGTTTCCCAGCTTCCATCAAATAATAAAGGTGGAACGACTGCAACCAAGGCTGCAATAATCATAATGATCGGAGTGTAATATTTCGCGAATTTATCTACGAATGCTTGGGCTGGAGCACGCTCTCCTTGTGCTTCTTCAACAAGATGAATGATTTTGGCAATGGTTGTATCTTCTACGAGTTTGGTTATTTTTACTTCAAGCAGACCTTCTTCATTTAGTGTGCCTGCAAATACTTCATCGTCAACTGTTTTTGCAACAGGAACGGACTCACCTGTAATAGCTGCTTGGTTAATTGCGGAATATCCATTAACAACGACACCATCCATAGCAATCTTTTGTCCGGGTTTCACGATCATGATGTCACCAACAGCGATATCGTCTACATGAATCATTAGTTCTTGCCCATTCCGTCTTACAAGCGCTTCTTTTGGTGCAATATCCATTAGTAAACGAATCGATTGTCTTGCTCTGTCCATAGAGAAGCGTTCAAGTGCTTCACTGATTGCAAAGAGAATAACAACAATAGATGCCTCTGCCCATTCACCAATAATGGCAGCTCCAATAACGGCAACGGTCATCAGGGTTTTCATGTCGAAATCAAAGCGTATCAAATTTTGAAAACCTACTTTAAATAATGAATATCCGCCAATTACAATCGAACCTACAAATAACATGGAAGTTACGAGGTTATCTTCTCCATTTACAAAACGAGAAAGGTAACCAAAAGCAATTAGTAATGCGGCAAACAGCAATGTACTATGTTTTTTATAAAATGGTGTTTTCTCTTCTTTATGAGCCTTAGTGTCATCTTTAACCCTTTGTATCGTTTGATTCGCTAATTTTTCAGGAGATACTTTTAGATTCTCGAAGGCACCTGCTTTTTCAAGTTCTTCAACTGATGCATTTCCATATACATCAATTTTAGAAGCGCCAAAGTTTACTTTTGCATCCTCAACTCCAGCTATTTGTTTTACATTTTTTTCAAACTTCCCCGCACAATTTGCACATGAAAATCCTTCCACACGGTAAACGTTTTTATCTTTAATTACCATAGGTTCTACCCGTCTTTTAGGTTTCTCTTTTGCCACTTTAAGATTTTCAAAAGCACCAGCCTTTTCTAGTTCTTCAACGGTTGCACTGCCGAAGACATCAATTTTAGAAGCTCCAAAATTTACTTTTGCGTCCTGAACGCCTGGAATCTTTTTAACATTTTTCTCAAACTTTCCTGCACAATTTGCACATGAAAATCCTTGGACCCGATAGACGTTCATTTCTTCTTCCATTAGTTTTACCTTTTGTTCAGACATTGACCTTCACTTCTTTCTTATGTGCTAGGGCGATCATCATTATTTGCCTGATATGTTCATCATCTAACGAATAGAAAGCAAGTTTTCCTTCTTTTCTAAAGTTGACAACCCCTTGCTTATAAAGCGTACGTAAATGATGAGATGCATTTGCTATCGTAACACCTAAGATATTTGCTATATCACAAACACATAATTCTTCATCCTGGCACAGAGCATAGGTAATCTTTGCTCTATTTTCATCAGCAATAGCCTTTAACATTTGGCTAACACCAGAAATATCAACTGTTTGTAAATCCCCTTGTATTCGATTAACTTTTTCTTCGTCATAACAAAAAATTTCACAAGTATCTTTCTTTTTCATATTATCACCCCATCTTCATTCAAATATTTATTTGAATATATTATAACCATTTTCAATTCATCATTCAAGCATATATTTGAATTAAAATAAAAGAATAAGTAGGGCATGAAATTCCAGTCTCAAAAATGAATGTTTTTGAGACTTTTTTCTACCACGACTAAATAGAATATATTTATAGGAAATTTTGTCTTTAAAGATTGCTCAATATCTATGTATCATATACCACCTTTTGTGATATAATTTTACTGAAAAGGTGGTATTTTTTTATGAGTCAGTATATTTATGGATATGCTCGAGTGAGTACTCGTCAACAAGATTTAGCACGTCAATTGGATTTATTAGAAAAATATAACTGTAATGAAATTCTGACAGAAAAAATGACAGGAACAAAATCAAACCGGCCAGAGCTAAATCGTTTAAAAGACAAGATAAGACCAGGGGATATCGTTGTTGTAGAAAGTTTTTCAAGATTAGGTAGAAGCACGAAAGATTTAATTGATTTAGTTAATTACTTTGAAGAAAACAATGTGAAATTAATTAGTGTTAAAGAAAATTTTGACACTACCACTCCACAAGGAAGATTAATGATGACTGTTTTTCAAGCTTTTAGTCAGTTTGAAAGAGATTTGATAGTTGAACGAACAAAGGAAGGATTAAAAAGTGCTAGAGCTAGAGGAAGAAAAGGAGGACGACCAAGAGTAGGAACTAAAGATATTACAAAAGCCATAAATCTTTATAATACTGAAGAATATAGTGTAAAGGAAATTGTTGAAATGACTGGTATTAGTAGAGCCACTCTTTATCGATATTTAAATAATGATAAAAAATAGAGGAACCTAATGGTACTAGCTTCACTTATTGGAAGGAGCTGTTGTTTAATGAAAAATGAACTTCCACCATTGACTTCCTATTCAGAAGATCAGAGACAAAAGGCTATGAATAAGTACAGGTTAATTGCACCATATCTTAACCACGAGAAAAATTTGAAAACTATTGCTAAAGAATCTGGTGTTTCAAAACGAACACTTCAATATTGGATTGGTAAGTACCAGCAATTTGGATTAATTGGTTTGGTTCGAAAAGGTTGAACAGATTCAGGAATCTTTAAAGTGGAAAAGAAGTACAAGAAGAGATTAAGAATTTATTACTTAGTCACAAAAGAAATTCAGTCACTTCTATTCATAGGAAGATTTGTGAGACATGCAAAAAGAATAACTGGAAGCAACCCAGTTACTATCAGGTTTATACTATCTCAAAGTCTTTATCACCAGGTCTAAAAAAACTAGCCTATGAAAGAAAAAAAGAATATCAAAACACCTATGATTTAATTCACCGACGAGAGGCTAATTACCCTAATGAGATATGGCAAGCTGATCATACCCCATTAGATATAATTGTTTTAAATGAAAAAGGAAAACCAGAAAGACCTTGGCTAACAATTATTTTAGATGATTATAGTCGAGCAGTTGCTGGATATTTTTTAACTTTTCAAGACCCGTCTGCTATACAAACATCTTTGGTCTTACACCAAGCAATATGAAGAAAAAGAAACCCCGATTGGCAAATATGTGGTATCCCTGAAAAGTTTTATACAGATCACGGAAGTGACTTTACCTCCGATCATTTGGAACAAGTAGCTATTGATTTAAAGATTAATCTAGTTTTCTCTACAGTAGGGGTTCCAAGAGGGCGTGGGAAAATAGAAAGATTCTTTTCAACCATTAATCAATTGTTTCTACAAGATTTACCTGGCTATTTCGGAAATCAGAATAGCACTGCACTTCTTACTCTTAAAGAACTTGACGATAAATTATCAAATTTCATCATATATAACTATCATCATAGGGTTCATGGTACAACAAAAAAAGAACCCATTAAAGCCTGGAGTAATTCTGGATTTCTCCCTAATATGCCAGCTAGTTTGGAAAGCCTGGATTTATTATTATTAAATGTAGCAAAACCGAGGAAGATTCATTCGGATGGTATTCACTTCCAAGGGTTAAGGTATATAGATACAAACCTAGCTGCGTATATTGGTGAAACAGTCATTATTCGTTATGATCCAAGGGATATTGCAGAGATTCGAGTGTTCTATCAAGATAAATACTTATGCACTGCTATTTCCCCTGAAATTTCTGATTACCAAGTAGATTTAAAGGATATTGTTTCAGCACGAAATAAAGTACGAAAAAATCTCAGGGAACAAATTGATACTGGAAGAACTGTTGCAGAAGAAATTGCTTTATCACAGCAAAAGAATTTGGAGAACCACTCGAATAAATCTAATTCTAAAAAGTCAAAACTCAAGAGGTATTTCAATGAATAAAACACAGAAGTTTATTGAAACAAAAGAATATAAAAGATTTGCAGAGTTTTGTGATGCTTGTATCAAATATAAATATATAGGGATTTGTTATGGACTACCTGGTGTAGGAAAAACGTTATCTTCTAGATATTATTCAAATTGGGATTATATCGAAAAGCAAATAGATTATAAATATTCAAAGGAAATCGGTAAAAATGCAGATGAAAGGATTCTTGAGGCTCGAACAATATTTTATACAGCTCCAGCTATACGGGCTACTAAAAAATTTAGCTCACATTCTTAAAGAAAATGATATTAAGTTTGTGGCTGTAAACCCACTTCACGTAAAGAAATCTAAGGAATTGGACGATAATTCGCCAACTAAAAATGATGTGAAGGATGCCAAAGTTATTGCACAGTTAGTTAAAGACGGGAGATACGCTGAACCCACAATTCCGCAAGGAGTTTATGCAGAGCTCCGAGTGGCTAAAAAAATTCGTGATCTCCTAACTGAAGATCTTCAAACTGTTCAAGGACAAGTTCACAACTGGATAGATCGTTATTTTCCAGAGTTCCTTACTGTCTTTAAAAAGTGGGAGGGAAAAGCTGCATTACAGTTTTTAAAGCTCTACGCATTACCACATGAGTTAGTGAAGTTCTCTGATCAAGAATTGTTAATTCATTTAAGAAAAACTGTGAAACGCGGTGTTGGTCTTAGTAAGATCCAACAGTTAAAGCAGGCAGCCAGTAAGTCCATTGGACTAAAGCAAGGTGCCAGTATGGCTAAACTAGAGCTTAAAACATTAATTGATAAATATGAATTAATCCAAATGAAATTCGAAGAATTAGATTCTAAAATTGATACATTAATTGATCAGATACCTGGCGTCCAACAAATGTTGGCAATTAAGGGTGTTGGAAGAGATACAGTTGCTGGATTTTTTGCCGAAGTTGGTGATCTGAATGAATATTCCCACCCAAGGCAACTAATTAAGTTAGCTGGATTAAGTCTCAAAGAGAATACCTAAGGAAAGCATAAGGGAAGAACTACTATTTCTAAAAGAGGTAGGAAAAAACTACGAGCTCTTTTGTTTAGAGTTTGTATGATACTAGTTGCAAAAAATACTGCATTTAAGGCTTTACATGCTTATTATACGCAACGACCGGACAATCCTTTGAAGAAAATGCAATCCCTTATTGCTTTGTGTAATAAATTGATTCAAATACTCTTTGCGATAGGGAAGAAGCAATTTGAATTTAGTGAAGAGAAAATGTTACAAGATATTCCTCATATGCGAGATTTGCAGATAGTGAAAGAAGTCGCTTAAGAAGCAATTATTTAGGAGATTACAAGCTTGATATTAGTATTTAGTGTTTATAAAAACTGAAGCACGGATTAGTCAGCAAAGCAACTAAACTTCGGGCATGGACCCTGTGGGGCAGCATGACTGACATCCACCTCATGGTAAGGTTGGACGAAGGAATTTTAGAGCGAAGACTCTGTGAGACATGGGAGGGTTGACCTCCATGAGACGCGTGGAGATCCGCTTGTGCGATCATACTTTAACTTGGTTACCAATTTTTACCTACAATTGGTCTAGTTGAATGTAAGTCTTTTTTGCTCTCTTGGACCAAATTTTACCTTAATAGGTAACATCAACCACTAAACAATAAATTACTAAAATCAAACTGGTATGAAAATCTAATAAATGAAAGAAATCGGGAGATTTCACTTACTATATTGAGGGAGAATACTTGAAGAAGAGAAATTTAATATTATACTTGACCGTGTACTAAGGTACACGGTTTATTATGTTTATAGGAGTGAATAATATGTGTTACCGAATTAGTGTATTTGCCGAAAAATGCAGTGTAAATAAAGAGACGATTAGATATTACGAACAAAAAGCATTACTAAAAGAGCCTTCCCGAACGAATGTAGGCTATCGGATATATTCAGATGATGATGTTAAGCGTGTAAAATTTATCAAAAGACTGCAAGACCTTGGCTTTTCATTGAGTGAAATATATAAATTACTTGGAGTTGTTGATAATGATGAAGTTCGTTGCAAAAATATATTTGAATTTGTATCAAAAAAAGAATTAGAAATTCAAGAACAAATTGCAGATTTAAAGCGTATTGAGTCAATGTTAAAGGACTTAAAAAGTCGATGTCCAGATCAAAAAGCAATACATCAATGTCCTATAATTGAATCTTTGATTTTTGATTGATTTTATAAATAGAGGAGGAAGAAAAGGTGAAAAAATATCGGATTAAAATCAACGGAATGACCTGTACAGGATGTGAACATCATATTGATGCTGCTTTAACCAATTTAGGTGCTTTAAATATCGAAACCAGTTTTAGACTTGGCGAATCGATATTTGAAATACCAGATGATGTTAATGTTGAAAATGTTAGACAGGCAATTAAACAAGCAAAATACACATCTGAATATGTAGAGGAAATTTCATCCACTAAAAATGTAGTGTTAGATTATAAAGGTGATTATGATTTACTTATTATCGGTTCAGGTGGAGCCGCCTTCTCTGCTGCTATTAAATCAATTGAATATGGGGCGAAGGTTGGTATGATTGAACGTGGAACAGTTGGTGGAACTTGTGTAAATATTGGCTGTGTTCCATCTAAAACGCTTCTTAGAGCTGGTGAAATCAACCAACGGGCGAAAGCAAAACAATTCACAGGTCTACCAACCTATGCTGGAGAAGTTGATTTAGCATCTTTAGTGAATCAAAAGGATGAATTAGTTGACGAACTTAGAAATCAGAAATATATAGATTTAATAGATGAATATGGCATTGATTTAATAAAGGGTGAAGCTAAGTTTGTTGATGAGAATACGGTTGAAGTAAATGGTGAGAAACTTTCTGCCAAACGCTTTTTAATCGCAACAGGTGCTTCGCCATCTATACCAACGATTTCAGGACTTGAAGAAGTAGATTATCTAACAAGTACAACACTACTCGAATTAAAAAAAGTGCCTAAAAGATTAACTGTTATTGGTTCAGGTTACATTGGATTGGAACTTGGGCAACTGTTCCATAATTTTGGTTCAGAAGTAACGCTTATACAAAGAAGTGAGCGTCTTTTAAAAGAATATGACCCAGAGATTTCAGAAGCAGTAGAAAAAGTTTTAACAGAACAAAATATAAACCTTGTGACAGGTGCTACCTATGAGCGTGTAGAACAAGTTGGAGATGTAAAGAAGATTTATATAACGGTAAATGGCAAGAAAAAAGTCGTAGAATCAGAACAATTACTTGTTGCAACAGGAAGAAAACCAAATACAGGTTCTTTAAATTTAAGTGCGGCAGGTGTTGAAGTTGGAAAACGTAATGAAATCATAATCAATGATTTTGGTCAAACAAGAAATGAAAAAATTTATGCAGCAGGAGATGTAATATTAGGACCTCAATTTGTGTATGTAGCAGCATATGAAGGTGGAATTGTTGCTGATAATGCAATTGGAGGATTAAATAAGAGATTTGATTTGTCAGTTGTTCCTGGTGTTACGTTTACAAATCCAGGGATCGCAACGGTTGGTTTAACTGAAGAACAAGCAGTAGAGGAAGGCTATGCAATAAAAACATCTGTCCTGCCTTTAGATGCCGTTCCAAGAGCATTAGTAAACCATGAAACGACAGGTGTATTTAAGATTGTTGCCGATGCGAAAACATTAAAAGTATTAGGGGTTCATATAGTAGCTGAGAATGCAGGAGATGTGATTTATGCAGCGACATTAGCCGTTAAATTTGGCTTAACTGTGGGGGATTTAAAAGATACCCTTGCACCATATTTAACAATGGCAGAAGGATTAAGACTAACTGCTCTTACATTTGATAAAGATGTTTCGAAATTATCTTGTTGTGCAGGATAAAGCTCCTTATTTATAGGATCTTTATTTACTATGTGAAGTAATACACTTAAACTACATGGTGCTTTAATTGAATAAGCTAATCTAAAAAGTCGAATCCTTAACGTACAGGAATTCGACTTTTTTAGGTTAAATTCACCTAGCCAACAAAATTTCCGGAATGTTAGTGGTACCCCCACATGCAAAATAGCACTTAAAATAAGTGAAAATTATCGGCCAAAGTGACAACTATGATTTTACCAGTCTACTAAACTTGTATCAATAGAGTACACTCTATTGATATATAATTGAACTAGTAAATTGAAAATTTACAGAAAAAGGGATGATACTGATGAAAATTGCGAGAGGTAGAGAATTACTTACACCGGAGCAACGACTGACCATTATGCAAATTCCTGAAGATGAATGGATATTGGGGACTTACTTCACTTTTTCCAAACGGGATTTAGAAATCATAAACAGGCGAAGGAGAGAAGAAAACCGTTTGGGATTTGCAGTTCAATTAGCCGTTCTTCGGTATCCCGGTTGGCCATACACTCATATCAAAAGCATCCCAGATTCAGTCATACATTATATATCGAAACAAATCAGTGCCACTCCATCTTCGCTTAGTCTTTATCCTCAAAGGGAAAATACACTTTGGGATCATTTGAAAGAAATTCGAAGTGAATATGATTTTGTAACTTTTACCCTGAGTGAATATCGAATGACATTTAAGCACCTTCATCAATTGGCTTTGGTAAATGGTGATGCCATTCATCTACTGCATGAATGCATAGATTTTCTAAGAAAAAACAAAATCATACTGCCTGCTATCACTACACTTGAAAGAATGGTGTGGGAAGCAAGGGCAATGGCTGAAAAGAAGCTATTTAATACGGTTAGTAAATCTCTTACAAATGAGCAAAAAGAAAAGCTCGAAGAGATCATTACTTCGCAGCATCCATACGAATCCAATAAAACGATATTGGGTTGGTTAAAGGAACCACCGGGTCATCCTTCTCCCGAAACATTTCTAAAAGTAATAGAACGACTTGAATACATACGAGGAATGGAATTAGAAACGGTACAAATTAGCCATTTGCATCGCAATCGCCTGCTACAGTTGTCTCGCTTAGGTTCTAGATATGAGCCTTATGCATTCCGTGATTTTCAAGAAAATAAACGATATTCGATATTAACCGTCTATTTATTACATCTTACTCAGGATTTAACGGATAAGGCGTTTGAAATTCATGATAGGCAAATACTTAGTCTGTTATCAAAAGGTCGTAAGGCTCAAGAGGAAATTCAGAAACAAAACGGTAAAAAGCTAAATGAGAAAGTTATACACTTTACGAACATCGGACAAGCTTTGATCAAAGCAAAACAGGAAAAATTAGACGTTTTTGAGGTTTTAGAATCTGTTATCGAATGGAATTCTTTTGTCTCCTCGGTCGAAGAAGCTCAGGAGCTTGCACGTCCTGCCGATTATGATTATTTAGACTTACTGCAAAAACGGTTTTATTCACTAAGAAAATATACGCCAACGCTATTAAGAGTATTGAATTTCATTCGACAAAGGCAAATGAGCCACTTTTACAGGCTGTTGAGATTATCCGAGGAATGAACGAATCCGGAAAGCGGAAAGTGCCTGATGACTCACCTGTGGATTTTATTTCAAAACGATGGAAAAAGCATTTATACGAGGATGATGGTACAACAATTAATCGTCATTACTATGAAATGGCTGTTTTAACAGAACTTCGGGAGCATGTTCGGGCAGGAGATGTTTCCATTGTTGGCAGCAGACAATATAGGGATTTTGAGGAATATTTGTTTTCGGAAGATACATGGAATCAATCGAAGGGCAATACAAGATTATCAGTTAGTTTATCATTCGAAGATTATATAACGGAGAGAACTAGTAGCCTTAATGAAAGGTTAAAGTGGTTAGCTGCCAATTCCAACAAGATAGATGGGGTTTCTCTTGAAAAAGGAAAACTGTCACTTGCACGCTTAGAAAAAGATGTTCCAGAAGATGCAAAAAAATTTAGCGCAAGCCTTTATCAGATGCTACCAAGAATAAAATTAACTGATTTACTCATGGATGTGGCTCATATAACAGGATTTCATGAGCAATTCACTCATGCTTCCAATAATCGAAAACCAGATAAGGAAGAAACAATCATTATCATGGCTGCCCTTTTAGGAATGGGAATGAATATTGGCTTGAGCAAGATGGCTGAAGCCACACCCGGACTTACATATAAGCAACTAGCCAATGTATCTCAATGGTGCATGTATGAAGATGCAATGAATAAAGCCCAAGCCATTTTAGTAAACTTCCATCATAAATTACAGTTGTCCTCCTATTGGGGCGACGGTACAACATCCTCGTCAGATGGTATGAGAATGCAGCTAGGTGTTTCATCACTGCATGCAGATGCAAACCCACATTACGGGACTGGAAAAGGAACCACCATCTACCGTTTTACTAGTGATCAATTTTCTTCTTACTACACAAAGATTATTCATACAAATTCAAGGGATGCGATTCATGTTTTAGATGGATTGTTGCACCATGAAACGGATCTAAATATAGAAGAGCATTATACAGACACGGCTGGTTACACAGACCAAATATTCGGACTGACTCATTTGCTAGGATTTAAATTTGCTCCAAGAATAAGAGATTTATCAGACTCAAAATTATTTACAATAGATAAAGCAGGTGAAGATCCAAAATTAGAAGCTATTTTACGTGGACAAATAAATACAAAGGTTATTAAAGAAAATTATGAAGATGTTTTGCGATTAGCTCATTCTATAAGGGAAGGAACAGTTTCAGCATCTCTTATTATGGGGAAACTAGGTTCTTATTCAAGACAAAACAGCTTGGCAACAGCCTTACGTGAGATGGGCCGAATAGAAAAAACAATCTTTATTTTGAATTATTTTTCGGATGAATCATTAAGAAGAAAAATACAAAAAGGATTGAACAAAGGAGAAGCCATGAATGGACTGGCAAGAGCTATTTTCTTTGGAAAACAAGGAGAGCTTAGGGAACGAACCATACAGCATCAATTGCAAAGAGCCAGCGCCTTAAACATAATTATCAATGCTATCAGTATCTGGAATACTTTGCATCTAACAAAGGCAGTTGAATATCAAAAACGATCAGGTAGTTTTAATGAAGAATTATTGCACCATATATCACCTTTAGGTTGGGAACATATTAATTTACTAGGAGAATACCATTTCAATTCAGAGAAAATGGTCTCGTTAGATTCTTTAAGACCGCTAAAACATTCTTAACGTTGTTAAAAATGGGGTAATCGTCGGGAAAATGGGCTTAGCGTTGTAAATCCGCATTTTCCTGACGCTACCCCAAGAGCAATTGAAACATGTTTTTCACAACCTGTGCATGTCATTCCTTGAACTAATACTCTAAAAAACGTCATATAAGGCCCTCCTTCATTTATTTAGTTCTTAACGCCTCAATAATAGGACATTCAAATATATCTTTTTCTTCTGGACAACTTTCCTTTAAAGTAATAAGTATTTGTTCAACTTTTTGGAGATCTTGAATTTTACGTTGTATATCTTCTAATTTTGCGACGGTAAAATCATACATATCACGACATTTTGCTTCATCCCGATCTACAACACCTAATAACTTACCAATTTCACTAAGAGTAAAATCCAATTCCTGCATACGTTTAATAAATTTCAATCGGTCAATGACTTGTTCATTATACAATCGATACCCTGATTCTGAACGAATGGGTTTTGGAATTAACCCAATGCGTTCATAGTATCGAATTGTCTCCTTATTAACGCTACACCTTTCTGCCAGTTCTCCAATCTGAAGTTGCATTTGTTTCACCTCATACATAGTATAAACCCTGTACATAGGTACAGGGTCAAATATGATGATTCCTTTAAAATTAAACACTAGCTCTCTATGTTCAAGATTAGAAAATTATCGAAATTGTAATTACTCTACTTTAATTTGTCCCATCATGCCATTATCTTCATGCTCTAAAATATGGCAGTGGTACATAAAGACTCCTTTTTCTTCAAACTTCACTGCAATTTTTGCCTTATCACCTGGATCAAGAGC
>Ga0209487_1001045_pt1 | contig 23774 bp, 17 predicted proteins | sample Poulit2012_FD_187524 | JGI IMG/M metagenome (GOLD analysis project Ga0209487, IMG submission 187524) | Agricultural soil microbial communities from Georgia to study Nitrogen management - Poultry litter 2012 (SPAdes) (version 2) | ecosystem: Environmental > Terrestrial > Soil > Agricultural land...
TTTAATTCTATCAATCGATTTCGAGAATTTCTTTTGCCAATCTGATCATTTTTGGATCACCTGTATGTTTATGAGGTTCGTCTGAGAGTTTGACCACTTTCGTCCATGGAATGTCAGGTTCAGATACAGAAGTCATTTTGATGACGATATTCATTGGTTTGAGTCCCACATCATTGGTTAAATTTGTACCAATACCAAAAGAAATTCCAATTTTCCCTCTTGTTGCATCAGCGATTTTTCTCACTTTATCCAAATTCAAACCATCAGAAAATATGATGCTTTTATGCAAAGGGTTTATGCCCATTTTTTCGTAATGTGCAATGGTTTTTTTAGCAAATTCAATAGGATCTCCACTGTCGTGACGAACTCCATCGAATAGTTTTGCCAATTTTTTATTGAATTGAGTGAAAAACACATCCGTTGTATAAGTATCTGTCAAAGCAATTCCTAAATCTCCGTGATATGCATTGACCCAACGATCCAAGCTGATTCCATTAGCAACTTTAAATCCAAACCTTGCTCCATGATACATAAACCATTCGTGTGCATGCGTTCCTATCGGTTTCACTTTTGTTTTCATGGCCAAATGAACATTGCTCGTACCTACATAAGAATTTCCGCCATATTTTTTAAGTGCATCGGCAACGATTGTATGCACTTCATACGAATGCCTTCTTCGTGTTCCAAATTCAGCGACTTTCACACCTAATTCAAGATAAGATTGTGCTTTTCTTTTAACTATTTCCACAACTTCTTCATCACTTCCTCTTTGTTGTTGAGTCATTTCATAATACAATTCGCTGATCCAAGAGAGAATTGGAACTTCCCATAAAATGGTTCGATACCAATAACCTTGGATTTTCACTGAAAGTTCTGTTCCATTTTGTTCAATTTCAACTTCCGAAGGATCGTATCTATAGCCTTGAAGAAAATCCAAGTAGGCAGAATTTAGATAAGGTAGAGTTTCGTCTAAATATTTCCTTTCCTCTGAAGTCAATTTCAATTCAGACATATGATTCAATTTTTCTCTCAGAGCTTTAGCAAAACCTTCTGGAAATTCATGAGCTCCCCTATTGATAAACTCATAACAAGCAACAGTATCAGGATACAATTTAATAACTGCATATTGCATTGTAAACTTATAGAAATCATTGTCTAAAATTGAATTAAAACTCATAAATAAATTTTTATAAAGGTACTATTTAAGAAAATATTTATCACTTCAAATTTAAAATAAAAAGCCCGAGAAACTAAGTTCATCGGGCTAAAATCAATTTATTATGAAAAAATTATCTACTAGTTCTGATCTATTGAACCGATTACTCTTTGCATAAAGCTATTTGCGGCTTCTCTTTCGCTCATTCCTTCGTCCACCATGTTTTTCATTTCCATGGCACCACAAATATTAGAGATAATCTCACCAATAGCATCTTTTTCGTCTTCTTTCACTGCAGGAGATTCTGCATAGACTTCCAAAAGATTCAATGCACTTTCCATTTCTTCAACCGTGCATTTTCTTTGTAAATTTCTAAATACTGGCAATTTCATCACAAATATTGTTTAAATGTTCTTCTTTTGAAGTAACTACTTGATTGACAATTTTACCATTTTGATAAATAGCAAAGGTTGGTAAATTGGTTACTTCAGCTAATTTTCTACTTTCTGGAAACTTTTCAGCATCGACATACACAAAATTAATATCTGAATGTTTCTCTGCTAAACGTTTCACTTTTGGTTTTAACAAACGACAATTTCCGCACCATGCCGCACCGAATTGAACCAATGTTTTTTCGTTCTGGTTCAGCACTTCAGCTAAATTGTCTTCTTTAATTTCAACAAACATATTAATTAGGGTTTACGTTAGATAAATACTCAGCAACTCCTTCTTTAGTTGCGCTCATCGCTTGTTTACCTTCTTCCCAGTTCGCTGGACATACTTCACCGAATTTCTCAACATGAATGATAGCGTCCAATAAACGGATGTACTCGTCGATATTTCTACCCAATGGTAAATCATTGATAGTTTCATGACGAACTATTCCTTCTTTATCGATGATAAATGTACCTCTATATGCAACTGGCTGTCCTTCAAAAACAATTCTTTCGGTTTCATAATCAGTTACATATTCACCCGCTAAAACTCTATAATCCATAGAAATAGTCTTTGCCAAGTCAGCAACTACTGGATAAGTAACTCCTTGAATTCCTCCATTGTCTTTTTCGGTATTTAACCAAGCCAAGTGAGTCTCTTCTGAATCTGTAGAAACAGCAACAACAACTGCATCTCTCTTTTCGAATTCAGCTAATTTCTCTTGAAAAGCATGTAATTCTGTTGGACAAACAAATGTAAAATCCTTTGGATAAAAGAATAAAACAATGTTTTTCTCGCCGATCGGCAATGAAAAATCGTTAACGATTTCTTCTCCATCTAAAACTGCTGGAGCTGTAAATTGAGGTGCTTTCTTTCCTACTAATGACATAATTTATTAATTTATAATGTTAATTATTAATTTCTTTTATTTCACTGCAAAATTAAGTCTTCAACTTATAGTTTTTAAACATTTGCAATAGCAAAATTTAATCAATGAATATAATAAGTTTATAACGCCTACAAGTCACTGATTGCATGCAATTTAAAATAAAACTACGGTTTACCAAATGATATAAATCACAATGAATTTTACCAAAAAATCTTTTGTAGTAAAATTTCTTGATGATCAGAAGTAGTTGGATTGAAAACAAAAAAGTTTGTTTATCAAAATAAACAAACTTTTAAAAAATTATGAAAAAATCTATTTATTCTTGGATAAACTCCAAGTTAACAAACAATCTTACTTTGTCAGCAACTACCAATCCTCCTGCTTCAGTTGTTGCACTCCAGTTCAATCCGAAATCTTTACGATTCAATTCACCGGTAAATTCAAAACCTGCCCTTTGTAAATCATAAGGATCTGTGATAACCCCACCGAAATTCGCTTGTAACTCTATAGGTTTTGTCACGCCTTTAATTGTGATTTCACCTTTGAGCGTATCTCCATTAAAATCCTCACCTTTGAAAGTTAGTTTAGGAAAATCTGCGCTATTGAAAAAGTCATCACTTTTCAAATGCTCGTCTCTTTGTTCATTTCTTGTATTGATTGAATTAACTTCCGCAGAAAATTCAAATTTTGGATTTGAAAACTTTTCATCGCTTGATTCTGCGCTCGCATCAAATTCTAAAAACTCACCTGTAACAGTTGAGATTACCATATGTTTTACTTTGAATTGCACTTCAGAGTGACTATGATCTAATTTCCATTTAATTGACATAACTATTTGATTTAAAATTGAATGACAAATATACCTCACCACAATCTAAACTCAATTGATATATGTTAAGAAAATTAAATCTTAGATAAAGATTCATAAAAATTAACAAAATATTAATTCATTTAGTTTCATAGTTACCGAACTAAACGTACTTTTGCAACAAATTTCAACTCATGAATGAAGATAAGTTAGAATTGATCAATGATTTCTCAAATTATTTTGAAGAAATCTATAAGTTTCCTCCTTTGACGAGTAAAATATATTCTTATTTGATTTTAGATATTTCAAAAGAAGGTACAACTTTTGATGAGTTGGTTGAGGTTTTTAACGCGAGTAAAAGTTCTGTTTCTAATAGTTTGAACTTTTTGTCTCAACTCGATTATGTAGAACACTTTACGAAAATCGACAATAGAAAACGATTTTATAGAGTGGCTTCAGGAAGTATTATAGTACGTTTGAAACGTTTTGCAAGCATTCTTCAACAGGAGAAAAATTTGATCAATAAATATAAAAATTATGTGGGTCAACAATCCGAAAGTGATGAGAAGAAAAGTTTATTAGACAACTCAGAAATTTACATCAAGTATTTGGATCATTCGATTGAAAAATTAGCTGAAACTATAAAAGAATTTGAAACATTAACTGAATAATATATATAAATGTATATGAAAACAAGATTTATCATTGCAATTTCAGCTTTATATGCTTTAACTGCATGTAATGGCAAACAAGGACAGATGCCTCCTCAGGTATTAGGAATACCCGTAGTTGAGGTAGTAGAAAGAGATGTTACAGGGTTTGATGTATATCCAGCCAACATCGAAGGAAAAGTTAACAATTCAGTTCGTGCCAAAATATCTGGTTACATTCAAGAAGTTTATATTGATGAAGGACAGAAAGTAACCAAAGGTCAACCTTTATTCAGATTAGAAACCGATGTTCAATCTCAGGATGCTAATGCTGCAAGAGCTGCTATAGGAGCGGCTGAAGCTAATATCAGTGCAGCACAAGCCGCTGTAAACGCAGCTCAAGTTGAAGTAAATAAATTGATTCCTTTGGTTGAGAAAAATATTATCTCAAGTGTTCAATTGGAAACTGCCAAAGCTAATTTGCTAAGAGCTCAAGGACAATTGGAGCAAGCAAAAGCTACTCGTCAACAAGCGCAAGCAACTTTGGGTGGTGTTCAAGCCAACATTGACTTTTCGATTGTTCGCAGTCCCATCACAGGTATAGTTGGACCAATCAACTTCAGGGAAGGAAGTTTAGTAAGTCCAGCGGATCCATTGCCTATCACCACAGTTTCAGAAATCAGTGAAGTTTATGCTTATTTCTCTATGAACGAAGGTGAATATTTGGATTTTATCCAAAATGCAAAAGGTGAAACACTGAAAGAGAAAATCGAAAATATAGATGAAGTTGAACTTCAATTGGCCAATGGAGCAATTTTCCCTGAAAAAGGTAAAATACAAACAGTTACTGGACAGATCGATCCTATGACTGGAAGTATTCAATTTAGAGTTGTTTTCAATAACTCAGCAGGAATTTTAAACAATGGTAACAGTGGTTTGATCAGAGTACCAGTTCAATACAACAATGCTTTGGTAATTCCTGAAAATGCTACTTTCGAAAGACAAGGTATTACTTATGTTTATAAAGTAAAAAATGATTCCGTATTTACAACGCCTATCCAATTGACTGATAGATTTGACAATATGGCTATCGTTCAATCTGGACTTGAAAAAAATGATGTGGTTGCAGCACAAGGAATTGGTAAGCTAAGAAACCAAGTTCCTATTCAACCACAAAAAACTGACTTAGACGCAATACTCGAATCTGTTAAACCTGTTATGTAATTATGCTAAAAACATTTATAGAAAGACCCGTTTTATCGACGGTAATTTCAATCATCATAGTTATATTGGGTATCTTAGGAGTTACTACACTTCCTGTTACTCAATACCCTGAAATAGCCCCTCCCACCGTACAGATAAGTGCAACTTATCCAGGAGCAAACGCTCAAACGGTATTGGAAAGTGTTATTATTCCAATTGAAGAACAAGTGAACGGTGTTGAAGACATGGATTATATCACTTCAACAGCAACCAACAACGGTACAGCATCTATCAACGTTATTTTCAAAGAAGGTGTTGATCCAGATATCGCTTCTGTAAACGTTCAAAACCGTGTAGCAAGAGCCACTCCTCTATTACCCGCAGAAGTAACAAGAACTGGTGTTGTTACTCAAAAACAGCAGACCAGTGCTTTGATGTTCGTTTCTTTTTATTCAGAAAATGAGAACATCGACCGTACTTTCATCCAAAACTATATGGATATCAACATTATCCCAGAATTGAAACGTGTTAAAGGAGTTGGGGATGCGAGTACTTTTGGTCGTAGAACTTATTCGATGAGAATTTGGTTGGATCCAGTTAAAATGGTCAACTACGGTTTGGTTCCATCTGATGTAACTGCTGCTATTAATGAGCAGAGCTTGGAGGCTGCAGCTGGTCAATTGGGAGAAAACAGTGGAGAAACTTTCCAATATGTTATTCGATACAGTGGAAAATATAGAACAGAAGAGCAATATGAAAATATCGTTATAAAATCTTTGGATCAAGGTAAAATCCTTTACCTAAAAGATGTAGCCAAAATCGAAATGGGCGCACAATCCTACTCGGGTACATCGATTATGAACGGTAAAGACGCAGTTGCAATGGCGGTTTATCAAACGCCTGGTTCGAATGCTCAAGAAATTATTGATGAATTGAAAGCCAAGTTTAGTGAATTGGAAAGAGATTTACCTGAAGGCTTAAAATACAATATAGTTTTCGATACCAACGAATTCTTGGAAGCATCGATTAACAAAGTAGTTTCTACTTTAATTGAAGCTTTTATATTGGTATTCTTGGTAGTATTTATTTTCCTACAAGATATTAGAACCACATTGATTCCGATGATCGCTGTTCCAGTATCTATTATTGGTACATTCTTTTTCCTCAGCATATTTGGTTTCTCGATCAACTTATTGACATTATTTGCTTTGGTACTTGCGATTGGTATAGTCGTCGATGACGCCATAGTCGTCGTCGAGGCCATACATGCCAAGATGGAGCAAACCGATATGGATTCTAAGGAAGCGTCTTTAAGTGCTATGAAGGAAATTGCTGGAGCTATTATTTCTATTACTTTAGTAATGGCCGCAGTATTCGTTCCTGTAACATTTATTGAAGGACCTACAGGAGTTTTTTATAAACAATTCGGTATAACACTGATAGTTGCAATTCTTATTTCAGCTGTTAACGCACTTACATTGAGTCCTGCGCTTTCTGCAATTTTCTTAAGAAGAACTAAAAAGAAAGAAAATGGTTCAACTCCAAATAATGGTAAAGCAAAACCTGAAAAGAAAGGTGGAATTTTAACGAGATTTTTCAATGCTTTCAACAGAGGTTTCAATAAAGTAACTCTTAGATATACAAAAACCTTCGGCTTTTTGTTGAGACATAAATGGGTAACTTTCTTAATCCTTATTTTGTGTGGAGTTGGAATTTTCTATGCCAATAAAACCATGCCGAGTGGATTTGTTCCAAATGAGGACCGTGGATTTATTATGGGTAATATAGAATTGCCACCAGGTGCTTCAACCGACCGTGTTTTTGCAGTTCAAGAACAATTTTATGAACAGGCTTCAAAAATACCTGGAGTACAAAACATCACTTTGGTTTCAGGTTTCAGTTTCATTTCAGGACAAGGGTCAAACTTTGGTATGGCCATGATTTCTTTGGATGATTTTGAAAACAGAAAAGAAGACTATTTATCAACTGAATCCGTGATTGGACAATTGTTCGGAATCGCTTCTCAAATGCCAGAAGCCAATATGATTTTCTTTACACCTCCAAGTATTCCTGGATTTGGTGCATCTTCTGGATTTGACTTGAAATTATTGGATAGATCCGGTGGAGATTTGAATGAATTCAGTGAAGTGACGCAAGGATTTATTGGTGAATTAATGAAAAGACCTGAAATTCAATATGCGAGTACTTCATTTAACACAGATTATGCTCAATATGAAATTGAATTGAACATTCCTCGTGCAAAACAATCCGGAGTTTCAGTCAGTGCTATTTTCAATGCATTGCAAGGTTATATCGGAGGAATTTATGCTGCTGACTTCACGAGATATGGTAAACAATATCGAGTGATGGTTCAAGCATTGCCAGAAGACAGAGCAACTGAGCAAGATTTACAAAAGATATATGTAAAGACTTCAACTGGCGAAATGACTCCTATTAGTCAATTCGTTGAATTAAAAAGAGTTTATGGTCCACAGAACATTACTCGATTCAACTTATTTACCAACGCAAATATCTCAGGTGCAAGTAATCCAGGTTATAGCTCGGGTGACGCATTGCAAGCTGTACAAGAAGTTGCTGAAACAACTCTTTCTTCAGGTTATGGAATTGACTTTGCTGGACTTTCAAGAGAGGAAGTAACTGCAGGAAATCAAACCCTATTGATTTTCTTCTTGTGTGTTGTCTTTGTATATTTCTTCTTGGCAGCACAATACGAGAGTTATTTATTACCATTTGCAGTATTGTTATCTTTACCTGCCGGTATCATGGGTGCTTATTGGGCACAGAAATTGGCTGGCTTAGAAAACAACATTTATTTCCAAATTGCGCTGATCATGCTGGTCGGACTCTTGGCGAAAAACGCTATTCTAATCGTTGAGTTCGCCGTGCAAAGAAGAAGACAAGGTGAATCCATAGCTAAATCGGCTTTGAACGGAGCTAAAGCAAGATTGAGACCTATTTTGATGACATCTTTTGCTTTCGTTTTCGGATTATTGCCTTTGGTTTTAGCGACAGGTGTTGGATATGTTGGTAACCGTTCAATTGGTACAGGTGCTGTATTTGGAGTATTGATAGGTACGATGATTGGTATTTTCAACATACCAGTATTGTACGTTGTTTTCCAATGGTTACAAGAAAAAATCAGCCCGATGAAGTTTGAAAAGAAAAATGAAAGCGTAGAATAATTTAGAAAAAAGATTTATGAAAAATAATAAATATATAATTCTTTTGGTTTCCATTTTTGCACTGCAATCATGTTTTGTAGCCAAAGATTATCAACGCCCCAATGATATTGTCAATGAACAATATTTTAGAACTGACAATATTCAACAAGATAGTTTGAGTATAGCCAATCTTTCTTGGAAAGATGTTTTCACTGACCAAAAACTCAGTCAATACATTGATCAAGCCTTGGTAAACAATTTAGATGTTAGAATTGCACTTCAAAATATTGAGGTTGCTAATGCCTATCTAAAGCAAGGAAAAGCAGCTTATTTCCCAACTTTAAATGCCAATGCTTCTTATTCCTATTCGACTCCATCTTTGAATTCGATGTCGGGTCAAGCGATGACAGAAAGGGATTATTTCGATCAATATGATTTGTCGGCAAGCTTGTCTTGGGAAGCTGATATTTGGGGAAAAATTAGAAGTAGCAAAAGAGCAGCTTCAGCCACTTACCTACAAACCATTGCTGCTCATCAAGCCATAAAATCTAACTTAGTAGCTGGATTGGCTTCGACTTATTACCAACTTTTAGCAATGGATGAACAAAAGCGATTGGTGCTTGAAACCATCGCAAATAGAGAGCAAAGTTTGGAAACGATCATTGCCCTAAAAGATGCTGGTAGTGTAACTGAAGTAGCTGTTAAACAAACAGAAGCTCAACTGATCAGTGCGAAATCGATGTTATTAGACATTGAAAATAACATTAAATTATTGGAAAACACATTCAGTATTTTGTTGGGAGAAACTCCACAAAACATTGAAAGATCTACCTTGAGTGAACAAGAAATCAATGTTGATTTAAACATTGGAGTTCCTATTCAATTGTTGAGTAATCGACCGGATGTTATGGCTGCTGAATATGCTTTGATCAACAGTTTTGAATTGACCAATGCTGCTCGAAGTAGCTTCTATCCTTCGTTGAGATTGACAGCGAACGGTGGATTGCAAAGTTTGGATTTCGATGATTTCTTTAACACAAATTCACTTTTTGCAAGTATAGTTGGGTCTTTGACTCAACCGATTTTTAACGGTCGTCAAATCAGAACTCAATATGAAGTTTCAAAAGCTCAACAAGAAGCGGCTTTACTCAACTATAAACAATCCATTTTGTTGGCGAGCAAAGATGTTTCAGATGCACTTTATACTTATAATACCAACGAACAAAAAGCAATTCTGAAACAACAGGAATATGAAGCTTATCAAGAAGCAACTCTATATTCTGAAGAATTGTTGAACTATGGTATGGCCAACTATTTGGAAGTTTTGACCGCAAGAGAAAATGCTTTGAATGCTCAGCTAAATGTAATCAACAGCAACTTTGGAAAGTTGAACGCTATTGTACAACTTTATAAAGCTGTTGGCGGTGGTTGGAGATAATTAAAATTACATATATTTTCATTTAGAAGCGGTTTGAAAAAATCAAACCGCTTTTATTATATTGCCAAAAATTTCACTCAAAAAACTATTCATTTAAATGAATTTTATATACTATACTTCGATAATTTTAATAGGTCTTTATCTGCTCATTTGTCTCCTACTCTATTTATTTCAAGAAAAATTAATTTTTTATCCGACCCAATTAAAAACGAACCATACCTTTAATTTCCCAGGAAATTTCGATGAAATGTTTTTTAAAACCAAAGATGGAAAATCATTGAACGCTCTTCTTTTCAAAGCTAAAAAACCTAAGGGAGTAATTTTTTATCTGCATGGCAACGCTGCTTCTTTGGATCATTGGGGAAATGTAGCTGAAACTTATACTGAATTAAATTATGATGTTTTTATTTGGGATTATAGAGGTTATGGCAAAAGTGATGGGAAAATATTTAGTGAAGAACAATTGTTGGAAGATGCTCAATTGGCGTATGATCAATTGAAAAATAGTTATTCAGAAAAAGATATCATCGTTTTGGGATATTCACTTGGTTCTGGAATAGCTGCAAATATTTCGGCCAATAATCAACCGAAATTATTGATTTTACAAACGCCTTATTATAGTTTGATCGATGTTGCGAAAAAAAGATTTCCAATCTTACCGAATTTCTTGTTTAAATATCAATTAAAAACTCATGAATTCTTAGAAAGGTGCGATTTGCCAATTGTGATTTTCCATGGAGATAATGATGAATTAATTGATTATAAATCATCTTTAAAATTGAAAGAAAAGTTCAAAAACATTCAACTAATTACCCTTGAAGGTCAAGGCCACAAAGGAGTAACTTACAATCCAAAATACAGAGCTGAACTAACAAAACTTCTGAGTGAATTTTAAATTCTCTTATTCAAGTTAATATTTATTTCAATCTACTGATTATCATCAAATATAAGTATTCTATGGATATAAAAAAAATTGAATAGTTTAGAGAAATTGACACTCCTAACCTTGCACAGAAAGCCGACAAATAAACAGATGAGGCGGATTCTGGCTAAACTAAGAAAGTATGCAAAATGCACTTGAAATACTTTTGGTAATTACGTATCTTTGTTAGCTAAGCTGATGTTTTTTAAAGGCATTACGTCACAAAAAAACCTTAACATTCTTAATACCAGCTTAATATAAAAAATTTAAAAGAAATTGTTTTTTTGATTTTCAATCAATTATAGTTTTTATCTTGTATTAAAATAAAAAAAATGATTGAAAATTTTAATTTATTTTAAGGAATATGAAAATTTATATTTCAAGCACTTACATTTGTACTTAAAAATTTTTTTTTCATAACTAAACTATCTTTCAAATTGATACCCGGCTCCATCTGAAGCTAAATTACCATCAAGTAATAAATGGTTTTCATCTAAAACAACTCTCATTGTGTTTAAAAGAGTAGGATATTCTTCACTGATGATTCTTATAGTGGTTTCTCCATCCATTTCAGTAATTGTATAACTTAAATTTTCTCCTAAAAAACCTGTAGAAAAAGGATCAATAGGTTCAACTCCTTCTCTCACTGTTATTTCTAACGAACCCGACGGGGTATAGTTCCAAAGAATATCGCCTGATTCATAATTTTTATGACCAGCCATACCTAAATCTGCACGGACTAAACTCCATTCTCCAATGATTTGATTTTCTTCAACGGGAGGCGTTGGTTCATCATCATTGCTGTTGCAAGAAATATACAGAGCAGATGACAATATAATGCTGATGGTTAAAAAAATTGTTTTCATAATTAAACTATCTTTCAAATTTATATTGAGCCCCATCTGAAGCTAAACTCCCTCCCAAAATTAATGTGTTCTCATTTAAATTCATAGAGAGTCCTATAAACCAATCCGGATAATAATTACCTGCAAGGCATACAGTATCACTGGTTTCATTAATCAGATAAATATACTCGTCCCCTAAAACACCTTGTGAAAAGGAATCTTCTGGTTCAATTCCTTCTTTTACAAATATTTCTAAAGTGTTATCAGGTTTAAAGTTCCAAACTATATCACCTGAATCATAATAACAGTTAGATGACCACATACTATATCGAAGTTCGATTAAATTCCATTTTCCTACTATGGGGTGATTTTCTTCTATTGGCAAAGATGGAGGCGTTGGTTCATCATCATTGTTATTGCAAGAAATATACAGAGCAGATGACAATATAATGCTTATTGTTAAAAAAATTGTTTTCATAATTAGATTTTTACTGTTTGATTAAATTTTTTGATTCTACAACCTGACCATCGCAAACTAAAGATACGGCATAATAGCCTGTTGCATATTCTGTTATATCTATGTTTAATTCATTGCTTTCAAGTCCGATTGTATAATTTCTTTGGATTCCTGTATCATTACCAATATAACCGGTAATAGAAATATAAGCCGAAGCAGGACTATTCAGGTTATAAGTGATATTGATATTGTTACTTGAGGGATTTGGGGTTATGCTTTCTAAATGATGTGGGTTCATTTTTAAATCCACTTCTGCATAATCCTTAAATCCGTCTGCTTCCGCTATTACTTCTACTTTGAATTTTCTGGCAGTTTCTGCCATGGTAGTATAGTCTTTTCCGGTATAGACCAAATTTCCCTGCTCATCATACCAATTGTACACTGCATTTTCGTATATATCGTTTACCTGTAGCGTAACGTTCTGATTCTTATTAGAGGAAACTTCATTGTCTGATAAGGTAAATAAATTTCTATTTGGTTTTTCGATTAAAAACTCATTGCCTCCCATTATTTCTTGAGTTGTTGCATCTGTCTGGCTAACTTGGTAATGGAACTCAGGTTTTGAAGTAACCTCTTGTGTCAGGAAATTAAATGTTAGTGATAAAAACTGCATTTCCCCGGGTCCTAAATAAATGTTTTTTAATCTGGCGTTATCACCCGTTACTTTCAGTCTTACCGGTTGTCCCAAACTAACAGGAAGTGTTTCAATTTGTGTTTTCTGGCTTCCGCCATTTTGCCATGAGTTATATAGACCCGGACTTAACTTTATAGTGACTTCTGCTTCCTCGAAAATTTTAGTCCCCTCTTCTCTGTTTTCGGTATATAACTTAATATCAAAATTATGGGAATAATTATAAGGATTGTAAACCGCGACCGTACCCCCTGACTGATTTTCGTCATCAACTTTTATAATCGTCACGTTTTTAGAGGCTATGTTATTGTTTTGCCTTATATTATATCCAGTACTGGATGTTTCAGGCACTGCCATTGAATCTACATCAGAAACAATTCTTGCCAATAAACAAAAATGCCAGGGTTCAGGAATTCCGGGAATATTCTCGTAATCCATGGGATCGGGAATATTATCCCACTTTATCGGAATGATAATCTCCTCATTGGCATCAATCTGAGGTATGTCTATCTCCTCAATTAAATCCCCGGTAAGCACCTGTTGTGTCCCATCATCATAGATTCCTCCATTCCAGCTTTCAGGCCAGGAATTGGAAATATTCGCTTTTGACCAGTAAACTTTTAATTTGGCATTGGGGTCATAGAATACATCACAATTCTTATTTTTTATTCTCACATAGATATAATTGTCAACACCTGTTTCATATTTTGGGTTTTGGTGTTCTGTTCCGCCATCGTTTGTATTTCTAATCCAGATATCTGGACTTGACCAGGTATTGGGTGAGATTTCATTGGGTTCCAACCCTAAATCATCATCAGAGTCTTTAATGACCAAATCAGGATTATCATCAACCTCACAATACAAACATGAAGACATTAAAGCATCTTGAAGAAAATCCATGGTTTCTATGGTATTACGCATCACATTTCCCTGCCCGGTTGTAAACTCTTCCATACAACTTAATAATGTATATGACATAATGTTTTTTGTGCTGGGATTATAAAGCATTGGCGGATTATTTGTGTCATAAACCGTCCCATAAAGATTCCAAGCACAAGAATTATTTTGCACATTAAAATCTAAATTTGGATCTGCCGGTGTATCTGATATATAATCACCACAAATATTAGAATTAGATCCATCAGCATACTCTGCACAAGCAGTTGGATCATTGCCTGTTTCCCCAGGGTGATCAAAAGTTCCATGATGGGTATGCCATAAACCTAATACATGTCCCATTTCATGGGATATTGCATGGGAAGTCGTTACAGACTGTCCCAGAATCTTTCCGGCTAAGAGTAATTCTCCTGATGTTGCAATACCATTTGCTCTTCCAAACCCCTGAATGTTATTATCACTAAACAAGTAAATGTCGATACCATCTGAATGATTATTGATATTAAATATAGGTTGTGTCTCCCATTCTTGCATTGTAAATTCAATTATAGGTCCAGTTTCTTCATTAGGCATAAAATCAATATATCCATCCCAGAAAAAAGAAATATTATGAGGTGCGAAGTCTTCGCTCAGAATTTGAAATGCCTGTTCTACAGTTTGCTGGGTTTGGTCGCCTACGCCACTTGAGGTTTGAATGACGTGAAAGTAAACCTTCAAACAATAATGATTTAAATTGAAAGGCATTTCTGAAATAATTGGTCTTTTTTCAATTTGCCTCATGGTTGCAGGCGTGCTGCAATAGGATTGGGCATTCAAAAAGGTCAATGTGAGTATGAATGATAATATTAAAAATACACTCCCTGCGTTAAAGAATAAATTATTGGTTTTCATACAAATAGAGGTTTTTGAATTTAACAATTCCTTAAAATTAACTTAAATTCCTGGAACAAAAAAGCATATCATGATTTTTGTCATTACGGAAGTCGTCAATCGTTTGCCAGACTCTTCGAGGGTTTTAAACCTTTCCAAAGTTCCAAACTTTTATAAAATTTTATGAAATTTCCATTTTTAATATTTTTAAAACTAAGTACACAACAAAAATTTTAAACAATTAATCTATATAATTACAATTTGACATAAACACTCTTGACAAGTAATCCAATCCGTATTTAAAAATACTTATTGCACTGTTGCCATGTTTTTTGATTTTAATGGGTTTGATTTCTGAATCAATAAAGTCATCGATTATATAACACCAAACAAGAGCAATCATTACCAATTGACACTCCTAACCTTGCACAGAAAGCCGACAAATAAACAGATGAGGCGGATTCTGGCTAAACTAAGAAAGTATGCAAAATGAACTTGAAATACTGTTGGTAATTGCGTATCTTTGTTAGCTAAGCTGATGTTTTTTAAAGGCATTACGTCACAAAAAAACCTTAACATTCTTAATACCAGCTTAATATAAAAAATTTAAAAGAAATTGTTTTTTTTGATTTTCAATCAATTATAGTTTTTATCTTGTACTAAAATAAAACTAATTAATATGAAGAAAAGTATTTTTATAATGACCATTATGGTCGGATTTGGATTGGTTAGTTGTTCTGAAAAAACAACTGAAGAAAGTATAATTCCTGAAAATGTAGAAGTGCACGATGATCATCATGGTGAAATTGACTTCACTGAAGGTTTGGTCTTGGATAACGGAAACAAATGGTTGATCAACGATGAAATGAGGCCTCATTTGACAGATGCTGAAAATGCCCTCAAAACATTTATAGAAGAAGGTTCTGATAAATATAATCAATTGGGAGTTGAATTAGAAAAACACAATGCTGATTTGATCACAAGCTGTACAATGGAAGGGAAAAGTCATGATGAGTTGCACAAATGGCTGCATCATCATATAGAATTGATAGAAGATTTGAAAAATGCTTCAAATGATGAGGAAGGTCAAAATGCTGTCAATAGTTTAGTGGATTCCTTCCAAGAATTCCATGAATATTTCAATTAGAAAATTGAATTATAAAATTCAAAAATGCCTCATTTCGACCATGAGGCATTTTTTATGTTTGATTATTTTTTGATAATTTTCTTCGAGAATTGATTGTCCAAAATCAAAATATAAACTCCTTTCGGCAGTTGGCTGAATTCAATTCGATTGTTTTTAGTTTTCTCACTTCTAATCAATTTTCCATTGATGTCGAATAAAGAATATTCTAAATCTTTTTGAGAATGAATATTTAGAAAATCATGGACTGGATTTGGATAAACCAAAATTGATTCACCTTCTTCAATTACAAATTCCTCAGTATTTAGCAAATCACTTCTGTCGGCAACATATCTCGGAACATCTTTAGAACAACGGACATTCATAGCAGCTTGCGGATAAACCCCTGTAGCAGTTCGCATATAATTTTCTTTGTTGAATTGCATCCCCAAAGCATAACCCGTCATATAATCGCTCATCGCAGCTGTCCAAACACCAGTTGTTTCAGAAATTTCCATTCCTCCCAATTCTCCTCTAATTCCAGTTTTAGGAAAATTACCGATGGTATATTGATTGGAATTAAATATCCAACCAGCGCTTTTTGAATTAACTTTTACTGTTCCTCCTCCATAGGAAGTTGAAATATTATAATAATCTCTCTGATCAACTCCATCGGCACCATTGTTTCCAAAATACCAAGGTGAAGTTCCCTTACCTGAAGTCCTCAACAAAACCCATGAAACATCAGGAACCCTCCAACCTTCAGGACATGGATCGAAAGGTGATTTCTCAGTGGCATGTCCCCAACGATTCGCCAAAAGATGACGATCACCATTTGAACCCACTGAATTTGAAATCCAATCACGGATTTCTTCATAAACAATCTCATTAGGCGCCGAATAACTTTCGCCTGTACCCGAATGATACAAGAAGTTCAAAGGATTTTCAACCGCATATTTTAAAACCTTGGTCGCCTTTGAAAATTTATCATCTGAACCATTGACTCCAGCGGCATTCGAATAAGTCGAATATTCTTCGGTGTAAAAAGAATCGTAATCATTGGAAGTAATGGTTTGATAAAACACTTTTCCATTTGCATCCACCTCTATTCCTTTGTAAATTTCATATGATTCATCAGTACCAACGAAAGAAAAATTTGGAATAGGATCTTTTCTTCCCCATTGGTAATGGAATCCACCTGATTTTTTTATCAATTCTTTTTCCGTTGCATTGGGTGAATTCAAATTTGACACATTTGGAAAACTTTCGATGGCTCCTAAATTTCTATCCATAAATTCTGTAGTCAAAGGTGGATATTTACTTTTGGTCGCATTGATGATATGAAATTCAGCATTTATAATATCTTCGGTGGTATGAGTGATGGTTTGAATTTCAGAATTAGGTACCCAAATATGCCAACTCCAATAAGCTGGATTTTGCAAACTGCCATTATGCAATGAAACTACGGCATTACCCGTTTGATCTTCGTTGAATTCCACTCTAATTTTTGAGTCTTTTGGATCAGCTGATGGAATCAATTCTATTTTATCTATCAATTCTTGATTCGTTGTCCACAAAACATTTGCTTTTAAATCATTCTCGGATAGCATATCGCCATTGTCCGATAAAATCTGATTATAAACCGAAAAAGCTTTGTTGACAGGAATTTCTAAAGCTTGACTCAAATCTTCTATCAAATAACTGTTGGGATTGTTTAAACCATTTTTATAAACAACATATTCAGGTGTACTTATATATTGCGTTCTAAAAACACCTATATGATCTTCGTTTGGATCTTTTATACATCTCACATTAAGACCTGCTGAAGAATTCTCAACTTCATTGATTCTAAATCTATATCTACCGATGCCATCGTCTTCCTGATCCGCATCGGCTATGAAATAAACAAATCTTGGGTTTGAACTACCAAAAGTCGCAGACCATAAACCGCCATCAGAGCCTTCATCTTGATAAATCGCATGTGTATAATCGGAATATAAAGGATATAAAACAAATCGCCCACTCACAGGAATCAATCCTAAATTTCTTCCATCGACCTTAGAAAAGTCAAATCCTAATTTTGGATAAATTTTTAGATTTTCAAATGAAGGATTTTCTACAAAAGAATAAATATTGCTCAATGGTTTTCCATTATTGATGTTCGGATCCAAATAAAATCCATTTTGAGTACTCCAAGCATTGTAATTATCATCATTACCACCTCCTACTCTTCCATAGGGCGATAAATTATTATTTACAGCTTCTCGACCATAATTAGAAATAACTCTCCATCCTCCTGGACATGGATCATAAACCGACTTTAACTCATAGGATTTACTATCGCTCGAAATATCAGGATTTGAACTGTTGGCATTGGATTTCCCACCTTTAAAATTATCGGCCCATAAATCCCATGCATGCTCCGGTTGATCGCTTTGTTTGAAACTCGATGAAAACCAAGTTTGAGAAGTTTTACCTATGATAAAATCCGATGGATTGTTGATTGAATATTTGATATTATCCGATTCATTGTCATAAGGTCTGATTACCATATTATAATTACTTCCTTGAATTGAATTTACATCTTCATCGACTATATTTCCAACCAATCCAGTCAATTCATAATAACTCCTGTCTTTGTGTAACAATGGAGGAAATGGATCTTTTCTTCCCCATTGGTAAAAAAGTCCAGAAGATTTGTTCCAATCGTTTCCTAAAAATTCAGCACTGACCGCTCCTAAATTTCTATCCATATACAAAGGATCAAATCGAATTTCATCTAAATCCGTTTCAAAACCTTTAGAATATTCAATTCCATTGGTCGGATCATCTGTCACCCAAACATGCCATGTCCAATAAATTGGATCTGAGGCATCCCCATTGGGTCCCACATGAAATGAAATCAAAGCATTTCCTTTGCCTTTACCCGAATCAATTGCTACATTGATATTTGCACTTTCATTTGTACCTGAAATCTCCACTTGACGAATCAAACCTGGAACATCTTCCCAATAAACATAAGCTGATTGCACACCATTGGGTATCGGTTGATTCAGAAAACCATTGGCATCATTCCAAGCGTGATAAGCCTTAATTACAGGTATTTGTAAACCTCCGTACTGATATACCTCTGCATAATTTATATCGTAAATATAGGAATTAGGCGCACGTTTATAATCTTGTGCTATAGAAAGCTTAAATACCGATAGTATTAAAATCAATAAAATCCCTCGAACCATAAAAAAACCAATTAAAATGAAACTTACTTAAATCAATAAGACTTCATAGGTTTTTAAGTGGTTAGTATGGTCAATAAATTGATTAGTTTTTGGGATTAGGTAGTTGTAATTAATAACTCCAATCAAACATCGTCTGTGAACGATGCTTATGAATTGAAGTTTAATTAATTACAACAAATTTATAAAAACATTTTTTGATTATAATTAAAATCTCGGATTTCTTTTAAAATTTCTTCAAAAATCTCTTCAACTGATTGAATTTCATCAATTAAGGAAGACACTTGTCCTATTTCCAATTCTCCTTTTTCTAAATCGCCTTCAAACATTCCTTTTTTGGCTCTTGCTCTACCTAAAAGTTCAATCAACTCTTCTTTGGTCGCACAGTTTTCATAAGCTTTTTGAACTTCTTCATAAAACTGATTTTTGATCAATCGCACAGGTGCCAATTCCTTTAAAGTTAAAACCGTATCACCTTCTTGTGCTTTCACAATTTCATTTTTAAATAATTCATGAGCCGATGATTCAAAGCTCGCTGCGAATCGAGAACCCATTTGTACTCCATCGGCTCCCAAAGTCATAGCTGCTAAAATCTGTCGACCAGTTGCAATTCCACCCGCTGCTATCAATGGAATACTGATTTTCCTTCTAACATTTGGAATCAGACAAAATGTCGTAGTCTCTTCTCTGCCATTATGTCCACCCGCTTCAAATCCTTCAGCTACCACTGCATCTACACCAGCTTCTTCGGCTTTTAGAGCAAATTTCACACTGCTGACTACGTGAACTACTGTAATTCCTTCTTTTTTAAGTATATCAGTCCAAGTCTTTGGATTTCCAGCAGAAGTAAAAACAACAGGAACTTTATGTTTTAAAATGGTTTCAATATGAGATTCAATGTCTGGATAAAGCATGGGTAAATTCACACCAAAAGGTTTATCAGTGGCTTGTTTACATTTGATGATGTGTTCGTTCAAAACATCGGGATACATACTTCCAGCTCCTAAAAGGCCTAAACCACCTTGATTACTCACTGCAGAAGCCAATTTCCATCCACTGTTCCAAATCATTCCACCTTGAACGATTGGATATTTGATTTTAAGTAAATTAGTTATTTTATTTGTCATATTTTTCGATACATTTGCCAAAAATATAAAAATTAGATCAATATTCCTGACAGTTTGGTTTTTGGCAAATTATTTGATTCGCAACTGCAATAATGTAAAGAATTAGTTTTTATATTAAAAAATATAATTAACTTAAATTGTTAAAAGTATAAAGATATGTATTGGACATTAGAATTAGCATCTTATTTGAGTGATGCACCTTGGCCTGCAACAAAGGATGAATTAATTGATTATGCAATTCGTACAGGTGCTCCTTTAGAAGTAGTTGAAAACCTTCAAGCAATTGAAGATGAAGGAGATTCTTATGAGAGCATTGAAGAGATCTGGGCAGATTATCCAACTGACGAGGATTTCTTGTGGAATGAAGATGAGTATTAAACCATAACTAAGCCCAATATTTATGGGCTTTTTTATTAAAAAATATAAGGGATAACCTTTTCAATGAACTATATTTACCGATTGATTTTATACAAGAGTAAAGTCATTGAAGAAAAAATCAAATTATGAGCAGCATTATTGAAAAAATATTAAAAGGTTTTTTAGGAGACAAAAACAAAAAAGACGTAAAAGAATTACAAAAATATGCCGACAGAGCACTTGAGGCTGAGAAAACTATAGAGACTCTTTCAGATGATGAGTTAAGAGCAAAAACTGTTGAATTCAAAGAGAAATTGGCCGAAGCAACCAAATCTCAAATGCAAGAGATCGAAGAGTTAAAAAGAAAGGCTGAAGTTACTGAAAATGTTGACGAGAAAGAGGATATCTACAACAAAATAGATGAAATCAATAAAGCTGCTTATGAAATAGAAGAAAAAATTCTCGATGAAATTCTTCCTGAAGCATTCGCTGTAGTGAAAGAAACTGCAAAAAGATTTTCGAAAAACCCTGAGATTAAAGTGATCGCATCTCCATTTGATCGCGAACTTTCAGCGACTAAAAACTATGTAGAATTGGTCGATGAAACTCATGCGGTTTGGAAAAACTCATGGGATGCTGCAGGTAAAGAAGTGATTTGGGACATGGTACATTATGATGTACAGTTGATTGGTGGAACAACACTTCACCAAGGAAAAATTGCTGAGATGCAAACGGGTGAAGGTAAAACTTTGGTTGCTACCCTACCGATTTATTTAAATGCATTAACTGGTCGTGGTGTTCACTTAATTACGGTGAACGATTATTTGGCAAGACGTGACTCCGCTTGGATGGCACCTATTTTTGAATTCCATGGTCTGAGCGTTGATTGTATCGATAATCATCAACCGAATTCAGAAGCAAGAAAAAAAGCTTATCAATCCGATATCGTTTATGGAACCAACAATGAATTTGGTTTTGACTACCTGCGTGACAATATGTCAAATTCTCCGAACGGATTGGTTCAGCGTGAATTAAACTTCGCTATCATAGACGAGGTGGATTCAGTTTTGATCGATGATGCCAGAACGCCTTTGATTATTTCAGGTCCTGTCCCACAAGGCGATCGACAAGAATTCGACTCTTTAAAACCTAAAGTTGAAAAGTTATTCAACAAACAAAGAGAAGAATTGAGCAAAACGTTAAACGTTGCTAAAAAACATTTCAAAGAAGGCAATCCAAAAGAAGGTGGATTCTATCTTTACCAAGTGTTCAGAGGACTACCTAAGTATAAACCTTTGATCAAATTTTTAAGTGAAGAGGGAATTCGTTCACAATTACAAAAAACTGAAGCTCACTATATAGCTGATAACAACCGAGAAATGCCTGAAATTGATCAGCATTTGTATTTTGTTATCGATGAGAAAAACAACCAAGTTGATTTGACCGACAAAGGAATCGACTATCTTTCACAAGATATGGAAGATCCTAATTTCTTTATTTTACAAGATGTCGGAACTGTTTTGGCTGAAATTGAAGCAAAAAAACTTCCAAAAGAAGAAGAATATACAGCAAAAGAAGAGTTTTTCAGAGATTATTCCATTAAATCTGAAAGAATTCACACTTTGACACAATTGCTAAAAGCATATACTTTGTTTGAAAAAGACAATGAATATGTAGTGATGGATGGTCAAGTGAAAATCGTCGATGAACAAACGGGTCGTATCATGGATGGTCGTCGATATTCTGACGGATTACACCAAGCCATTGAAGCCAAAGAAAGCGTTAAAGTCGAAGCTGCAACTCAAACTTTTGCAACCATCACACTTCAGAACTATTTCCGTATGTACAACAAATTAGCAGGTATGACAGGTACTGCTGAAACGGAAGCTGGAGAGTTTTGGGAAATTTATAAATTGGATGTAGTTGCAATTCCGACCAATCGTCCTATTGCAAGAAAAGACCTTCAAGACAAAGTTTATAAAACCAATCGCGAGAAATTCAATGCGGTCATCGAAGATATCATCGAACTTTCTCAAAATCAAAAACGCCCAGTTTTAGTGGGTACCACTAATGTAGAAACTTCTGAATTGTTGAGCCGTGCATTGAATTTGAGAAAAATCAAACACAATGTATTGAACGCTAAACTTCACAGACAAGAAGCTGATATCGTTGCAAGAGCTGGTCAACCAGGTGAAGTAACCATCGCTACCAACATGGCAGGTCGTGGTACGGACATTAAGATTTCTAAAGAAGTTAAAGAAGCAGGTGGTTTGGCGATTATTGGTACAGAACGTCACGACTCAAGACGTGTGGATAGACAGTTAAGAGGTCGTGCAGGACGTCAAGGAGATCCAGGAAGTTCTCAATTCTATGTTTCTTTAGAAGACAACTTGATGCGTTTATTTGGTTCGGAAAGAATTGCAAAACTTATGGACCGCATGGGACATAAAGACGGCGATATGATTCAACATCCGATGATTTCAAAATCTATCGAAAGAGCGCAAAGAAAAGTTGAAGAAAATAACTTCGGTATTCGTAAAAGATTGCTCGAATATGACGATGTTATGAACAAACAGCGTGAAGTTATTTACAAAAGAAGAAAGAATGCATTATTTGGTGATAGACTCGAAGTCGATATTGCCAACATGATTTATGATACATCTGCATCCATTGTAAGTGAAGCAAAAAACAATGATAACTTCAAACAATTTGAATTTGATTTAATCAAACACTTTACCATGGATTCACCGGTAAGCGAAAGCGAATTCAAATCTTTATCAAACAAAGAATTGACCGATAAAGTATATATGGCAGCTACCAAAGATTATCAAAAATATACACAAGCTCAAGCTGAAAAAGCTTTCCCAATCATTGCTCAGGTATTTGAAAATCCATCTAACAATTACACCAGAATTCAAGTTCCATTTACTGATGGAACCAAAACTCTAATGGTCGTAACTGATTTGGAAGAATCTTACAATACACAAGGTCAAAAGCTAATCAAAGATTTCGAAAAAGGAATTACTTTAAGCCTAATCGATGAGCATTGGAAAGAGCATTTAAGAGATGTGGATGATTTGCGTCGTTCGGTTCAGAGTGCGGTTTACGAACAAAAAGATCCATTGGTAATTTATAAACAAGAATCTTTCTTTGTTTTCCAAAGAATGCTGGATCGATTGAACAAAGAAATTATCTCTTTCTTGTTCAAAGGTGAAATCCCTACTCCAGATCCACAGCAAATTCAACAAGCAAGACAATTGAAGCAAGAAAAAGTTGAAACCAATAGAGGTCCTGAACAATCGACTCATTCAGATCCGAGAAGAGAATATTTCAACGAATCGAATTCTACTTCAACCAACGCTCCTCAATCAGCGCCTGAAGTAACAGCACCTCGTACTGTGGTTAAAATCGGTAGAAACGATAGAGTGGCTATCAGAAATGTTAGAACAGGAGAAAAACAAGAAATGAAATATAAACAAGCTCAACCT
>Ga0209487_1001046_pt1 | contig 23769 bp, 19 predicted proteins | sample Poulit2012_FD_187524 | JGI IMG/M metagenome (GOLD analysis project Ga0209487, IMG submission 187524) | Agricultural soil microbial communities from Georgia to study Nitrogen management - Poultry litter 2012 (SPAdes) (version 2) | ecosystem: Environmental > Terrestrial > Soil > Agricultural land...
AAGGGGGTCCCCCAAGAAAAATAGTGCCTTGTTCCTTTACGATGAAGGATTCGTCACTCATGGCAGGGACATAGGCGCCCCCGGCGGTACAAGATCCCATGACAACGGCAATTTGGGGGATTCCCTGGGCGGACATGGTGGCCTGGTTATAAAAGATGCGACCAAAGTGTTCTTTATCGGGAAAGACGTCATCTTGATTGGGAAGGTTGGCACCTCCGGAGTCCACCAAATAAATGCATGGCAAGCGATTTTCAGCCGCAATTTCCTGGGCCCGCAGATGTTTTTTTACGGTAAGCGGATAGTAGGTACCCCCTTTTACGGTGGCATCGTTGCAAACAATGACACATTCCCTGCCCGAAACCCGCCCAATGCCGGTAATGAGGCCGGCACCCGGTGAATCGTTATTGTAGACATCGTGTGCAGCCATTGGCGACAGCTCAAGAAAGGGGGTGCCGGGATCGAGCAGTTTTTCTACGCGATCCCTGGGGAGCAGCTTGCCACGATTTAAATGTCGCTGGCGGGCGGCCTCGCTACCGCCCTTGGCAACTTGCGCCAGTTGCGCCTGCAAATCTTCAATCAAGCCTTGCATGGCCTGAGTATTGTCTACAAAGTCTTGCGAGCGAGGATTGATTTTCGACTGAATGATAGGCATGACGCGTCCTGGTTTTTATATGAGCTCAATCGCCATGGCGACGGCTTCACCACCACCAATACAAAGGGAAGCGATGCCGCGTTTGCCTTGTGTATTTTGTAGTGAATTAATCAAGGTAACGAGTAAACGGGCGCCCGATGCACCAATGGGGTGGCCCAAAGCCGTAGCCCCGCCGTAGATATTGACCTTTTCGTGGGGCAGGTTCAGGTCTTTCATGGCCGCCATGGTGACGACTGCAAACGCCTCGTTGATTTCGTAGAGGTCCACGTCATCTGCCGCCCAACCTGTTTTATCAAACAGTTTCTGGATGGCGCCCACCGGTGCCGTGGTAAACCACTCTGGCTCTTGGGCATGTTGGGTGTGCCCGACCACGCGAGCGACAGGCGTAGCCCCCAGTTTTTCGGCGGTGGATTGGCGCATCATGATGAGCGCGGCGGCACCGTCGGAAATTGAGGAGGCATTGGCAGCGGTAACCGTTCCATCTTTTTTAAAGGCGGGCCGCAGGTTGGGAATTCTTTCTGGCATGGCACGCGCCGGGTTTTCATCGGTATCCACTACCGTTTCCCCTTTGCGGCCTTTGATGGTTACCGGGCAAATTTCCTTGCCAAAGCTGCCATCGTCAGTTGCCTGACGGGCACGACGCAAGGACTCGAGCGCAAAATTGTCTTGCTCTTCACGGGTGAAACGGTATTTGTCGACACACTGCTCCGCAAATACGCCCATGGCGGTACCACGCTGATAGGCGTCTTCCAGCCCATCGAGCGCCATATGGTCGTAAACGGTTGAGTGGCCATAGCGATAGCCTTGGCGCCCACGCAGTAAGAGGTAGGGCGCATTACTCATGCTTTCTTGCCCACCAGCAACCACAACATTCGCACTGCCCGCAAGCAACATGTCGTGCCCCATCATGGCTGTTTTCATGCCGGAGCCACAGACTTTATGAACCGTGGTACAGCCTGCGGAAAGCGGCAGACCTGCGCCTAAAGACGCTTGGCGTGCGGGGGCTTGGCCTTGGCCGGCTTGTAGCACATTGCCCATTAATACTTCGTCGACTTGGTCAGCATTCACCCCCGAGCGTTCTACGGCGGCCTTAATGGCAATTGCGCCAAGCTCATGGGCGGCAAGGCTGGATAAACTGCCAGTCATGGCCCCCATGGGGGTGCGTGCAAAGGAGACAATAACAACGGGATCAGACATCAGATCACTCCTGCTTATAAAGTTTCGTTAAAGATTTCCCTACCAATAAGCATACGCCGAATTTCGCTGGTGCCGGCCCCGATTTCATAGAGTTTGGCATCGCGCCACAGACGGCCTGCAGGGAATTCATTGATGTAGCCATTGCCACCCAGGATTTGGATGGCTTCACCGGCCATCCAGGTGGCTTTTTCAGCACAGTATAAAATGACGGCGGCACAATCTTTGCGCACCGCTCGAATGTGGTCGCTGCCCAGGGCATCAAGGTTTTTTCCAACGGTATAAGCAAAGGCACGGCTGGCTTGCAAGGTGGTGTACAAGTCGGCCATTTTGCCCTGAATGAGTTGGAATTCACCAATGGATTTTCCAAACTGTTTGCGTTCGTGGGTATAGGGAATAACCAGGTCCATGACGCTTTGCATGATGCCTAACGGGCCACCGCTTAACACGGCGCGTTCGTAGTCCAAACCGCTCATTAAAACACGCACACCGCCATTAACTTCGCCAAGGACGTTTTCTGCAGGGACTTCACAATCCTGGAACACCAACTCTCCGGTGTGGCTGCCGCGCATGCCAAGCTTGTCAAGCTTTTGGGCGATGGAAAACCCTTTAAAGCCTTTCTCGATTAAAAATGCGGTAATGCCCCGTTGTTTTGCCGCAGGGTCGGTTTTAGCGTAAACGACGAGCGTGTCGGCGTCCGGACCATTGGTGATCCACATTTTGGAGCCATTTAATAGGTAGTAATCCCCTTTGTCTTCGGCACGCAGACTCATGCTGACCACGTCGGATCCGGCACCCGATTCACTCATGGCAAGAGCACCGATATGCTCACCGGAAATAAGTTTGGGGAGATATTTCTGCTTCTGTGCTTCGGTACCGTTGCGATGAATTTGATTAACGCATAGGTTGGAATGGGCACCGTAGGACAGGCCCACGGATGCGCTTGCGCGAGAAATTTCCTCCATCGCAATCATGTGTGCCAGATAGCCCATATCTGTGCCGCCATATGCTTCGCTCACTGTCATGCCAAGTAAACCGAGATCACCAAATTTTTGCCATAGTTCCATCGGGAATTGGTCGGTGTGATCAATTTCTTGCGCTTTAGGAGCAATTTCTGATTGGGCAAAACTGCGTACGGCGTCTCTTAGCATCTCGAGATCATCGCCGAGGTTGAAATTGAGGCCAGGGTGGTTCATATGCAACTCCGCTTCAGACAATTGGTAAATGGAAGAAGGTGTCGGTGTGGCTGTCGTTAATCATTATCGCAGAAACTATGTTTATATTACGTTTACGTAAACGTCAATACAGGGGTTAACCCCTAGTCGTGATGTGCCGCAAGTAACGCTTCACAACGTTTTTGCTGTTCTATGATGTCGGCCAAGGTTTGCTCTAAATCTTTCCGTTGCTGTTCAAGTTGTGAACGGTGCTTTTCTAACACGGTTAGGTAATGCTTTAATTGGGGAACCGTATCGCCCGGCTCGTCGTACATATTAATAAGGCTGCAAATTTCTGATAATTGCAGACCAAGACGTTTCCCGCGTAGCGCCAGCTTCAGGCGTGTGCGGTCACGGGGGCGGTAAATGCGGTTGCGTCCTTTGCGGCCCGGCGACACAATGCCCTGATCTTCATAAAATCGGATCGTGCGCGGGGTAATGTTAAATTCTTGTGCGAGTTCGGAAATGGTCCAGGTTTTTTCGGTCATAACAGCAATTAAGGCCTAAATAATTTGGCAGCTTACGTAAACGTCAATTATCATGCCACAATCCTTTGTGTAAAGTATAGTGATTTGCCGGAGCCCTTATGAATCCAAACGAAATGAAGCTTGAATATCCCTGGGATACCCAGTTACCTGAACCTGGCCATGCCATTGAGGTTGGTGAGGGGGTGTTATGGATACGCATGCCCTTGCCTTTTGCATTAGATCATATCAATCTATGGTTGTTACGTGATACCTATCAAGGGAAGGAAGGTTGGACGGTAATTGATTGTGGCGTTTCCAATACCGCTGTGAAGGACTTGTGGGAACAAGTGTTTGACTCGGTATTACAAGGGTTGCCGATATTGCGGGTTATTGTGACGCATATGCATCCGGATCATGTGGGATTAGCAGGTTGGCTGTGTGAACGCTGGTCGGCGCCTCTATATATGTCCATGACGGATTTTATGACGGCTCGTTTGTGGTCTATGCCGGGTATTAGTGAATCTGGTGGGGGGCCTAATGGGGTTGCCGCCGAAGAACATTTTGCCAAGCATGGGTTAGTGGATCAGGAGGCACGGCGGCAAATTCGTGAGCGTGCAAATTATTATCCTGATTTAGTGCCATTTGTTCCAACAACGTTTAACCGCCTGATTGATGGTGCTACGCTTACCATCGGTAAACATCAATGGCGTTGTATTGCGGGGTATGGTCATGCCCCTGAGCATATTGCTTTATACAGTGCCGAGGCGCGGATATTAATTTCGGGGGACATGCTGCTGCCACGAATTTCAACCAACGTGAGTGTGTTTAATTACGAGCCCGAAAGTAATCCCTTACCCCTGTATCTGGATTCCTTGGATGCGTATGAAGATTTGGCAGAGGATACTTTGGTACTGCCCTCTCATGGCCGCCCTTTTAAGGGGATTCAGGAGCGCATTTCACAGCAACACGAACACCATGAAGCGCGCTTGCAAGAGGTTCTGGATGCGTGTGTGGCGCCAAAGAGTACCCATGACATTATTCCGGTGTTGTTCAGACGGGAGTTGGACCTGCATCAACTGACGTTTGCCATGGGTGAAGCATTGGCCCATTTACACGCCTTGTATTTTGAAGGCAAGCTTAGACGGGAAATGGGTGAGGATGGTATTTACCGTTTTCAGACCGTGTAATGGCCGTTGTTAAACAATAATTTTAATTGCCAATAGCACAAAAATCAGGGCAGCTACCTGGTGCATGATACGCTGGCTACGGGGGGTTTGGAGTAAGCGTTTTCCAAACCATCCGGCCGTCATTGACAGGCTTCCAAAAACCAATAGGGTTGCCAGCATAAATAACAGGCCCAGGCTAATGATCTGCAGGCTGACTTGCCGGCCTGGCTGGATAAATTGCGGCAACAGCGCCAGGAAAAACAGGGTCACCTTGGGGTTGCTTAAATTCATGATAATGCCCCGCGTATAGAGGGCGCGAAGCCGTGGTGTGGGCGCCGCCATGGTAGGGGGCTGGGTGTCTGCTATTGGTATCCGCGTGGCCTGTGACGCCTGCGTGGACACTCGCCAACTGCCCCACGCCAAATAAACCAGATAACCCGCCCCCAGAAGCTTAATAACGAAAAACAAGGCGGGCGAAGCTGCTAACAGCGTTGCCAAACCGAGGGTGACCGCGAGAGTATGTCCGACCAGTCCGGTGCATAGTCCAAATACGATAAAGATTCCCGCGCGCCACCCATATAGGGTAGCTTGGGTAAGTACAAATATATTGTCAGGGCCAGGGGCGAGTGCCAGCAAAGTCGCGATGCCAAAAAATGAGATGCCGGTTTCTAAGGAGAGCATGGGTTGTTTCGTTATTAGCGTAGGCGTTACAGTAACATGGCAATAATAAAATGCTTTTGCGTGAGGATGAGTATGAAAACACCCGAACAGCCTAAATTGGATACCTATTTACAACATGTTGGTATGGCGGAATTCGACCCCCACAGTGGGGCAGCGCCCGTTGCTTTACCGCCCTATCGGGCGAGCACGGTGCGTTTTGAGTCTCTGGCAGCACTGGAGCAAGTTGGGCCGCGTAAGGCAAAAGGGGAACGAGCGGTAAGATACGGACGCAGTGGCCTGGATACCCATGCGGCCTTTGAAGACGCGGTGTGCCAACTGGAAGGGGGGCGTCATGCCTATCTGGCGTCTTCTGGCTTGGCGGCGATTACGTTGGGATTTTTAAGTTTCCTTAGCCAAGGGGACCACGTTTTGGTCGCAGATTGTGCATATGGGCCAGTGCGCACCCTTGATAAAAGCGTGTTATCGCGTATTGGCATTCAGGTGACGTATTGTGCGGGTGACGTGGCGGCATTACAGGATCATGTGACCGGGCAGACCCGTATGTTGTATGTGGAGTCGCCAGGCTCGCTGTTACTGGAAATGCTTGATATGCGAGCTTTGGCTGCATTTGCGCGCGAGCACAATCTTATCTTGGTCACCGATAACACCTGGGGTACCGGTGGTATCTATCAGCCGCTCGCCTTGGGCGCAGATGTTTCCGTTATTGCGGCCACTAAATATATTGGCGGCCATTCGGATTTGATGCTGGGCGCGGTGGTGGTTAGTGACGATGGATTGGCGGCACAGTTGGATGAAACGCAATACGCCTTGGGATATTCTGTGAGTGCAGACGATGTTTGGCTGGCGATACGGGGTGCGCGCACCTTGCCGTTACGTTTGCAGCAAAGTGCTGCCAGTGGGTTGGCAGTGGCGCAGTGGTTACAACAGCATCCCTTGGTGGAGCGGGTGTATTTTCCTGCATTACCAGAGGATCCAGGGTATGCGCTGTGGCAACGGGACTGCCGTGGTGCGAATGGTTTGTTATCTGTTCAGTTACGTTGCAGCCGCGCGCAGGCAAAAGCATTCGTGGATGCCTTGACCTATTTTGGTATTGGATATTCGTGGGGCGGGTTTGAAAGCTTGGTGCAGTTGGTGCGCCCGGAGCAATTGGCACCGCATAGTTACTGGACCGGGGGGGATCACGCCCTGGTGCGCTTATATACGGGTTTGGAAAGCTGTGACGACTTGATTGCCGATCTTAGCCAAGCTTTGACACAAATTACGGCTAAATAAATGGTCATGCCATACCGTAGCAATCGCTATTTGGGGCGTATTGCTACGGTTGATATCGGATTCCCTTAGGGCTGGCCACGTTCAAGAGCTTTTTCGATCAGTTTATCGGCTTCTTCCAGGGTGCCAGCGTAACTGTTGGTCATGCTGGGAGAGGTAATGTATTTCCCGCCAATAGCAAGCGTGGGGGTGCCATCAACCTCGTAATTTTTGGCAAGCTCATTGGCACGGTTAACGCGGGACTGAATGCCAAAGGAGCCGAACACATCGGAGAAGTTTTCACGATCGAGTCCCTGGTCTTCTGCCCAATCAATAATGGCGTCTTCCTCGAAAATTTGTTTCTTTTCGTCGTGAATGGCTTTGAAGACTTCGGGGTGCAGGTCAAGACGTTCCAGATTTTCCAGGGTGAAATACAGTTTTTGCAAATCTTCCATATTGGCGTTAAAGGCCACGGGCATGTGAAGTAATGCAATGTTTTCAGGTAATGTTTCCGCCCATTTGCTGATGAGCGGTTCCATGGCTTTACAGTGTGGACAGGTATAGGCAAAGAACTCTATGACTTCTACTCTCCCGGCAGTTTCCGAGGGTTGCGTCTTTTTCAAGGTTTGGTACCTGTCATCTTCAGCGTGCACCGGGGTAACAAATAAACTGAAGACTCCCAGTAGGAGGATGACAAGTGGTCGACGAAGCAAAGCATTAAATAACATAATGAATTCCTGGTTTTCTAACGGTAACAATGACCAGACAACAGGACAAAAGTTCAGTCATTATGGCCGCACTACCGAAGTTTCTATATTTTCTGCGCCTAATTGTGAGCGCGCTTGGTTCATGGGGTCAATTCCGGTGAATGGACCAACTCGTACGCGGTTAATTGTACTGCCTTCAAATTCAGCTTGCTGAACTTCCACTGGCAGACCAAGGAGCAGGATACGCGCGCGGATGCTCTCGGCATCACTTTCCGATTTAAAAGCGCCTGCCTGCAAATAAAATTCCGTTTGTGTGGCCGCTTGGTTGTCTGTTTTTGGGGCCGTTGCTTGCGGTTCGGATGGTTCCCCGGTTTTTGCCAAATTGGCAATAAGATTGTCGAGGCCTTCGGCATCGACGTCATCGGCCTCTTCTGGCTCGGGTTTTGCGACGGCGGGTGGTTCCAGCTTTTCCTGGTTTTTACTGCGCAAGCCCAGATTGGGATCTGGCGCATCTTTCACTTCAGGCAGTAAGATTTGCGCGGGATCTCTGCTTGCCTTATCGGCAAAGGGCATTGGCGCTTTGGTAACGAAAAGGGCGACCGCAACGGCGCCTGCCAAACCAAGAATAAGGCCTAGCATAATGCCAAATAAGGTGCCCCCTCGGCGTTTCGCGTTCGTTCGACGACGTTTTTTTGCCATAAAGTTACATTTTTTCAGGTGCTGAGACGCCTAAGACATCAAGGCCTAATGCTAATACCGTTCGGGTAGCGGCGGCCAGTCTAAGGCGGGCCAATCGCGTTGGTTCATCCGAAACCAATATACGCTCGGCGTTATACCAGCTATGAAAATCTGCCGCGCAATCTCGTAGCCAGAAGGCGACTTGATGAGGGGCTAAATCATTGCTGGCTTGCTGTAGCATGGCAGGATATTCTGCCAAACGTTTTAATAATCCCAATTCCGAAGGTGCGGTGAGTGCCGCCACTGAAGCCTCGCGCCATGGCGATGTTTTAACGGCTTCTTGTGCCAGCAAAGAACAAATCCTGGCATGGGCATACTGGATATAGTAAACGGGATTCTCTTCTGTTTGGCGAAGCGCCAAGTCAATGTCAAAAACAAATTCTGAATCGGCCCGACGTTGCGCCAAAAAGAAGCGTACCGCATCTTTACCCACCCATTCTATCAGGTCACGCATGGTGACATAACTGCCTGCGCGTTTAGAGATTTTCACTTCGCGTCCGTCGCGCATCACCCGTACCATTTTATGCATGATATAGGTTGGGTAGGTGGGCGGAATTTCCAGCTTCAAAGCCTGTAGGCCGGCCCTGACCCGGGCGATGGTGCCGTGGTGATCACCACCTTGTATGTTAATGGCTGAATGAAAGCCACGCTCCCATTTCGTAACGTGATAGGCGACATCAGGAACGAAGTATGTGTAGCCGCCATCAGTTTTCCGCATGACGCGGTCTTTATCGTCTCCCGTATTCAGGTCCGGTGTTTTTAGCCATAAAGCGCCCTCGTGCTCGTAGGTATAACCGGAGGCGATCAGGGCATTTACAGTTTGTTCGACACGTCCATCGTGGTATAGCGAGCTTTCAAGATAGTAGTTATCAAACTGCAGGTCAAAGGCTTGTAAATCCAGATCTTGCTCATGTCGTAGGTAGGTAACGGCAAAGGCACGAATATCGTCTAGATTGTCAACATCTCCTGTGGCCGTCACTGCTTTTCCATCGGCGGCTTGAACCGTTTTTTGATTCAGGAAATCCTGTGCGATGTCTAGAATGTATTCTCCGCGGTAGCCATCCACCGGAAAATCATCACTATCGGGGGAAATTCCTTTGGCGCGGGCTTGTACGCTAATTGCCAAGTTATCGATTTGGTTGCCGGCATCGTTGTAATAGAACTCTCGGCACACTTCATAACCCTGGGTTTCAAACAAACGACATAGGGTATCGCCAAGAGCCGCTTGACGGGCATGCCCCACGTGTAGGGGGCCGGTCGGGTTTGCGGAAACAAACTCGACCATGACTTTTTGTGGCTGCGCTGTTGATCGATGACCATAACGGTGCCCTTCTTTGCTAATCACCTCTAGCACTGCCTGTTGGGCTTGGTTGGTGAGGCTAAAGTTAATAAAGCCGGGGCCTGCAACCTCCGCTTTTGCAATAAGTGCCTGGATATCTGCGCGTTCCATAAGCATTGCCACGATGTCTTGGGCCAGTTCCCGCGGATTACGCTTCGCCTGGCGCGCCAGCTGCATGGCAATATTCGTGGCAATATCGCCATGAGCAGCAACTTTGGGCCGTTCCAGTTGAACGGTTGCTGTGGCATCGGGAAGCAGTGTCTTAACAACAGCTTCTATGTGGGAAGTTAACAGTTGTTGGTGGCTGATAAGCATAAATCGATGGGCTCGATAGAGAACGGAAAATTAAAAAGCTAATAATATCAAATGGGTGGGTTATCCCATCCTAAGGTGTCTTGTAACCATTGGCGATAGGCGTCCGTGTCGACCATGCCTATCTCCCCCTTGGTGGGGTTATGAGTTTCCGGGAGGACGGTGATAAAAGGGGCCACTTGTTCGCGACGGGATTTTCCGAGGCTTGGGTGCTGATCCTGATTATCGTACCAGGTGACGCCATCCGGGGATTGTACGGCGCGATCACCGTCAATGACATAGCGCGCTATTTTAGAACGAAAATCATGGATTAGGGGATAATCTACCGTGTGGTCATCCGGGGCGCTGTCTAAAAATGCCGAGTTCGCTGCCTGCGCCTGCCAAAGCATCCATTGCAAGCTGATGTTGGCAATATCACTGAACGGGTTATCGGTGGTTGTTTCACTGGGCAAAACCCCGCCCCCAATATCGCTGTGGGCGCCAATAAAGGGAGCTTCAACAAGGTTGGTTTGGTGGTTATCGTTTGCCGCGAGCAGGGGAAATAACCAGCGATGCTCATGGAGTGCTACGGCATGGGCAACCCAAGACCATGCGTCGGGGATGCTGAACTCATAAAGGTGGTTTTGGCTGCCCGCAATGCCAAATTGGGCAACGCTATCAAACAGGCCCATAAAGCGAAGGTCTACACAGACTGCCAGGTCGCCATAGCGGGGATCACTTGTTTGGAACAAGCCTTGGTTAACATGCTCGGCCACCAGGTTGCCAAAATGCCGTGCCAAAGCTGCGCCGCGGGAAAACCCGATAATATCTATGGGGATGATGTCATCTGGCGTCGCCTGGGACAGTTCAAACAACAGCCAATTCCATTGGTTTTCAATAATTTGATGTGCGTTATGGGCAGTGAGCGCATCCCATTCCACATAAAGGGAGTTGCCGGGCCCGCTTTGATAATGACTGGGCCCATCGTGATACAGCTGGCTAAGCTTCCAGACATTGCCAGCGGTATGGATACTTTGTCGAGTACCGTCAAAGGCGAATAACAGCAGACCCAGGGGATCGATGAAGTGATGCGGTTGTTGTACTGCATAGCCATACGCTTGGTTATACGGCAGTGGTCCCAGGGGATCAGGCTCGGCATAGTGCCCCCATTCAGGCAAATACGTGCGCAACAGGTTGTCATGCCAGCCAGTCGCGGAGTCATAGACTTGGCCAGGGCGACGTAAATTCAAGGATATGGTTTCTTTTAATAGGGTGGCGTGTCCCAAGGGGTGGTAGCTTGCTGCCCATACCACCCGGGTTTCTGAGTCGGTTACGAGTTGCGGGGCGCCTAACAAATCAGAATGAATGAAAAACAAACGCCCTTCCTGGGTGTGATCGTTGTATTCAATTAATCCGACGGGGGTTTGATGGGCATAGATGAAACGCTGGCGTATGCCATTGTTATTGCGCTCGCTAGTAAGCTGGTTATCAAGATAGTCGTATGTGGTTACCTGATGTTTGCTTTCCCGTCGGATAGTCTGTCCAAACGCATTGTGGGTGTAGCGAACCAGCGTGTGACCCGCTTCTTCTACGTGTTGTAAACGTCGATGCGCGTCATAGCGTAGTTTGCGGTGGTTGATTGATTGGGGAAGCCCGCTGGCATCGTAGGTAATGGTGGGTCGGTGGGTGGAGTTTTGCCGGCGTTGCGCGCCGGCACGGCCATCGTCATGCCATGCAAGCCATTCTTGATAGGGGGCAGCTTGGGGTGGGCTTGTTTCCGAGCCCAGGCTAATCAAGCGATGATTATTATCGTAATCAAATGCCCAATGAAAGGTTTTGATGGCATCGGGCGTGAGTGCCAGGGTGGTGTGCTGATACCGCAGTAGGTTGCGGCGATCAAACGCAAGCGCTTGCGTGAAGAAGACCTGCTCGTTTTTTGTCAGGGTGAGCCTGTTGGTTCGGTAATGTGCATCGCTACTGGTGATCATTTGCAGTTCGTTGCCGTAGTGATAGCCTGCGTCGTTGACGGTACTGCGGATAACAGGGTGCCGTTGTCCGTTTTTGTCCTCCCAATAAATGCTGAGCAATTGGTTAAGGGCGCCCCACTGATAATGCAGGATACCGCCTTCAGCTAAATGGTGGGTGGTTAAGCGACGCTGTTTGTCGTAATGAAACCGGTCGATAATGTCGGCTTGATCGGGGCGGCTTAGGGTGCGTTGTATCACGTGCCCGGCGGTATCATAGTGGCGTGTTTCGGTTTCATGCGGGTGGGAGATTTGGTGGAGACGGTAGCCGTGCCAGCGTAGTGTTGTTTGAATACGTTGGGCGCCATGGGTTTCCGTGATTTGGCGCGGCCGTTGTTGTGCGTCATAGGTGATGGTGATGTGATCGCCATTGGCAAACCGGCGTTTGCTGGTTTGGCCATTGACGGTGTGTGTAAGCGTTTCCCAACCGGTTTGTTCGGAGGCCCAGGCGGTAAGCTGCCCGTGGGCGTTGTAATGAAGCTTTAAAGGGCCCCAGCCGCTGGGATTAACCGCGAGTTTGGTAATAGTGCCTTGCGCATTGCGTTTAATATGCGTGTTATTAATGGTTTGCAGCTTCCCTTGTGCATCATAGGTGGCAACCGTGCCCGGTGTGGGGCAGCCGTGGCAGCCTTTGCCATTTACGCGTGTAATCCGGTAGCCGTGCGGGGTTAAACGGGTGTAAATATTTGTGCGTTGCCCCGTGGCATCCTGAATAGTGGTCAGGCCGGTTGTTTCATCGGCTGTTGGTGTGCGCGCATAGTTAATTTCTAAACGCCCTTTTGCGGCGTCGGGACTTCCCAATACGCTTAATATGGCACGTCCATGGGAATCATAGGCCCAGCTGCGGATACGTTGCGCTTGCCCGGGATGCTTTGTGTGGTGAATAAGCATGCCAGTGAGCGCATGGGAATGGCCATTTTGCCAACGTGCTTCATACCGATAAGTTTTGCTGGCTTGTCGGGGATGCTGCACCTTAATCAGGCGTTGGGCGGCATCAAGCACATAGCGTAGTGTCCCAAGGGGGGTAGTTACGGTGAGCGCTGTTTGGCCATTCTCAAGCGATCGATAACGAAAATGTAATGCTTGATTTTGGTGATTGGTTACCTTTTTAATGGCATACGGATGGCGCGCATTGTGGGGGTGGCGTTCGATAGTGATGTGGGTGCCACTTGGCCACTGGATATGGTGTAGATAGCCGTCGTTTGTAAAGGTTAATGCCTGTCCATTAGGCCATTTCCAAAGGAGGTGGTCAGCATGGGGGCGGATAATTCCTGCCTGTGGTTGGCTCGGTAAGATAAACCGCTGTCCATTGCCAAGCACAACTTGCCAACGCTTGTTATCCGTTTGAAAAATGCGTGCGTCGTAGGAGAATGCCCACGCCATACCCAGCGTTGTCTGTAAAGGATTCAGGCTGTTGTAGTGGCGGATAAGGAAAAGCCCTGGGTATTTTGGATGCGCAGGTAGGTCAGTGTCGGTTTGGTGCTTGTTGCCAGTGACGAGATGGATGGGGTTGCCTACTCCTAAGCCAATGCTGGGCTCTTGCAGGCTGGCATCCAAGGTGTGTGCGGTGCAAGGGGGTTCACTTAATGCGGGGACGCAGTCTGCGAGTCCCTGACTGCTAACGAGGCACAAAAATATCGTTACAATAAATTTTGTTGCGTTGATTGGCATGCGTCCGCTCCAGCAATGGATTGATTGCCTTATCATCGCTATTTATCACTGGCCTAAGGTAAGCTAGTGTATAAACTTGTCACGCTGAGGTAACCCCTATGTTAATTGTTTTTCATTCCAAGGCCGCCTCCGATGTTCTGATGTTTTCTGCACACGCGTTAAAAGTGATGCAGGCTGCCGGACGCGAGTACACCGATACGCTTCCTGAGCGAGGCGTTATTACCCATACCCAGCTGCCAGATTTTATTGCGGCATTAGAAAAAGCTATTTCCCTGGAAAAAACTGAGCAAGCCGAGCAAGAACCTGTCGAGGAGGATGAGGATGAAAAACCTCACCCTATTTCTGAACCGGTAAGTTTTCGACAGCGGGCGTGGCCCTTATTGCAGATGTTGCGGGCGTCGCGTGATAAAAAATACGATGTAATGTGGGAGCCCGCGCCAAAGTGGTAGGGCATAAAAAACCCCATTAAGCATTGGCTTAATGGGGTGAGGCCTAAAATGTTGTGTAAACAGGCAATGATTATGCCGCCGCCGAATCATTTTTGGCGGCGTGCCCGGCTTTCTCATGCCGGTTTAGGCTGCTTAGTATTGCAATAAATGACGAGGTCACAATATCTTTGTGGATTCCCACACCAAAGCCGGTTGGCGAGTCGCCTACCCGCATTTCCACATAGGATGCAGCGCGGGTATTGGTTCCGGTTCCTATGGCATGCTCGGTGTAATCCATAATGGTAATGTCCAGGTCTAACGCATCCACAAAGGCAGCAATAGCACCGTTTCCTGTACCGGAAAGCAGTGTTGTTTCCCCCTTGTGTTCGAGCTCAACCTCGATATGGAATTGCTCGCTTTTGCCATTGCCGCGTTCGCCCGAGATGCTGTGACGAATTAAACGCCACGGGCTGTTTTGTTTAAGGTATTCGGTTTCAAAAATACTGTAAACATTGTCGGCCGTTGCCTCTGTTCCGGTTTCGTCCGTAACGCGCTGAATGGCGCGGCTGAATTCGATTTGTAAGCGACGTGGCAAGACCAATCCGTGTTCTTGTTCAAGCAGATAGGACACCCCGCCTTTGCCCGATTGGCTATTGACGCGGATAACGGCGTCGTAGTTACGGCCCAAGTCGGCAGGATCAATGGGTAAATAAGGAACTTCCCAGGGGGCGTCTTCTTTTTGGATGGCAAAGCCTTTCTTGATGGCATCTTGGTGGGAGCCCGAAAAGGCCGTGAAGACGAGGTCGCCAACATAGGGGTGGCGGGGATGTACGGGCAGTTGATTACAGTACTCTACGCAGCGGCGTACCGTGTCAATGTCGGAAAAATCCAGGCCCGGATGAATGCCTTGGGTATAGAGGTTAAGCGCGAGCGTGACAAGATCCACATTACCGGTGCGCTCACCATTACCAAACAAACAGCCTTCAATACGATCGGCGCCTGCCATTACGGCAAATTCTGCCGCGGCAACCGCAGTACCGCGATCATTGTGGGGATGGACGCTAAGAATAACGCTGTCCCGCCGTGCGAGGTGGGTACTCATCCATTCGATTTGATCGGCATATAAATTCGGGGTGGTGGCTTCTATGGTGGCAGGAAGATTGATGGTGATGGGATTGTCGGGGCTGGGATCCCAGGCTTCTATGACGGCGTTACAAACTTCCAGGGCAAATTCTGGCTCGGTTGTGCTAAACACTTCGGGGGAGTATTCATAACGCCACTGTGTGTCGGGGTATTGGGCGATCGCCTGTTGGACTTGTCGGGTGCCGGTAAGCGCAATGTTTTTAACGTCTTCTTTTGACATTTTAAAGACGATTTTGCGAAACGCAGGGGCACACGCATTGTAAAGGTGGATCATCGCGGTTTTGGCGCCTGCCGCGGATTCAACCGTTCGTTTAATGAGATCTTCGCGGGACTGGGTCAGGACGATGATGGTGACGTCATCGGGGATATGATCTTCTTCGATGAGTAGGCGAACAAAATCGAAATCTGTTTGTGACGCGGATGGAAAGCCAACTTCAATTTCTTTAAAACCAATTTGTACCAGCTGCCTGAAAAAGCGGAGCTTGCGTTCTATGCTCATGGGCTCGATGAGGGATTGGTTACCATCGCGTAAATCAGTGCTCATCCAGATGGGTGGCTGGGTGATGGTTTTAGACGGCCAGGTACGCTCGGAAAAATCACGGGTGAACGGACGGAATGGTTGGTATTTTTCAGAAGGGTTCTCTATCATAAGTCACCTGCTTGTTGAATAGCATGCCGCAGGAATATGCATTCCAGACATAAGATCTACAGTTAGTACATGGTTATAAAAAAGGGAGGGCGCGCATACTGCGCTTTATTGTGGCGATTCTGGCTGCCGGACTGCCACGGAGCACTAGGCCCGGCAACCGATCGGCAGCAGCAGTAGACCTAATGTGAGTAGGTCGGAAGGGAGGGTGTGATGGGTACGGGTAACGGGCGCAGCTGGGGCACTTGCCTCGAGAGGGCAAGTATAGCTGCCAAGAAGATTATTAAGCCAGTTACTCATAAGACTATAGTCAAACACACATAGAAAAAAAAGGCAAGTATTTTAGGGGTTATTCCCCCCTGATTTTGGGGACGAATGTTGGCTTTTTTCCAGGGATAGCCGGGCTTCCTGCTCGGCTGCCATAGCAATTTTTTCAGCACGATGGGACCGCATCTCGTGGAGTGTGCGTTGTAAAACAGCAACCGATAGGGGTTCTTGCCGATTTTGCCAGGCCCAGGAAAGTACTTTTTTTCCTGCGGGAGAAAGCGTGTCGATTAGCGTGATGGCAGCATTTTGCTGCATGAGTTTGCCTTGCGCAAGGCGTGTGTTACGCCGCACCAGGCCATAAACTACATACAACAGGAGAAGCCCTAATAAACCAACGGCTGTCCACCAAAAAATCGCATTATATTGTTGTAACAGGGAGACTGTTTTGGGTCCTAATGCCGGTAATCCCTGGTAGTCTACGGTTTGACCAAACTTGAGTAGTCGTACGGACAACAGCCAAGCCAATAAAGCGCCAACAATAATGATAACGAGGCTATAGAGCTTTTGCGGTAACGTTAAACGTCGTAAGTGACGACGCGTCAACTGCACGTCATGCCGAGTTACTTGGTCAGAGGGGGAAGGTTTCATAAGCTAATAGGATGATTTGGCTGGGCACTCTTTGATTTGCCCCCAGGCATTATTCGGACCGCAATATTTGTTTCTGGCGTTCCAGGCGCAGGTTGGGCGTTCAAAGAATCCAAGGCGACTACATGCCTGCATTTCTTCACGCAGCTGGGTCTGCCAATCATCATTCTGTTCGGGTGCCCTTGCGGTAGCAGTTGCTTGCGAATCATCTTGAACATCGATTGGAATAATTTCATCTGTTTGTGTGCCATCATCACTCCCGAATAGATCACCAATGCTGGCCAAGCCTTTAAAGTCTCCGGAGCCCTCTTCGTTGAGCTGCTGTAATTGCGCCGATGAAATACGCGCAGTGCTAATGGCAATGGGCGGTTGTTTGCTGGCTTTGGCAAGGGATGTGGCGGGAATTTCCCAATCGATATGGTCACGTTGCTCCGGGGTTCCAAGCCGGCCATTTAATAAGGGTTGTGGGGGTTGGGCGCGATAAGGATTTCCATCGGCATCTAACACTTCGGTATCAGTTTTTGTAAAAGCGTCTGGCAATACGGGTTGTTCTGGCCCGTGTGCAATCAGCCAGTTTCCCAGATTAATGCCGCCCCATGCGGAAAATCCAGCGGCGATAAGAAGAAGGAATATCAGTGAGCGCCAAGACATAAAACTCAATTATCTGCATGTGCAGTTGTAGTATATCGTGTCAACCGTTAGTTTGCTTCGCTGAACACGTGCCCGCCGTGTTCCCGCATGGCGTGAAATTCCACCTTGGGGTGCAGGTCTTGCGTCACCCGTAAATGGGCTTCTGAAGTTGCCAGAAAGGCCATTGCATTGATGACATCGTGGGCAATATTTGCCGCATTGGCCTGCTGAAACTTTTTCAGGGCTTGGGGATCATCTGACGTGACCCAGCGGGCAACGTGGTAGCGGGAGGGGCGCATTTGTGCCTCCGCACCATACTCCGTTTCCAGGCGTCCTGCCACCACATCAAATTGCAGTTGTCCAATAGCTCCCAGCAGCAAAGGCCCGCCTGTTTCCAGACGAAATACCTGAATGGCACCTTCTTCCCCCAATTGTGTCAGGCCGGTGCGTAATTGTTTAATGCGTAAGGGATCTTTTACTTCAACCTCACGGAATAGTTCAGGGGCAAAAAACGGCAGGCCGGTGAAATGAAGGGATTCCCCCTGCGTTAATACATCCCCAAGTTGCAGCACCCCATGGTTGGGAATACCGATAATATCGCCGGCATAGGCCTCGTCAAGAATATCTCGTCGTTGTGATAAGAAGGACACCACATTACTGAGGCGCATTTCTTTGCCGGTGCGTACGACATGGGCGCGCATGCCCCGTTCAAATTTTCCGGAACTGATTTTGACAAAGGCGACGCGGTCGCGGTGGGCCGGATCCATATTGGCCTGTATTTTAAAAACCACGCCGGTAAATTTACTTTCTTCGGGGGCGACTGTGCGTTCTAGTGCGGGTCGCGGGCCAGGGGGTGGGGCAAGGTCAACGAGGGCATCCAACACTTCTTGTACCCCGAAATTATTGACGGCAGAGCCAAAAAATAGCGGAGTTTGCCCACCCTCAAGAAAGGCGTTGCGATCAAACGGGCTTACTGCCTCTTTAATCAGGCTAATTTCTTCATGAGCTTTTTCAAACGGGGCGCCAAAACGTTGCAAATTGTCCGGATTATCCAACCCCGGGATGAGCTCATCATCATGGTGACGTTTACCCTCGCCAGGTTTGAAGACCCGCAGATGATCTTCATGAATGTCGAATACCCCTTTAAATTGGCGGCCCATACCCACGGGCCAGGTAAACGGTATGGCCTCCATTTCCAGATGGGATTCGAGCTCTGCGAGGAGATCAAGCGGCTCTTGAACTTCTCGGTCGAGTTTATTGATAAACGTAATAATTGGCGTGTTACGTGCCCGGCACACTTGGAGCAGGCGCTCCGTTTGGGGTTCTATTCCATTGGCGGCGTCAATGACCATTAATGCGGCATCCACGGCGGTTAAAACCCGATACGTATCTTCAGAAAAATCCTGGTGCCCGGGGGTGTCGAGCAAGTTAATCACGCAGTCGCGATATTCCATTTGCATGACGGAGGAGGCAACTGAAATACCGCGTTGTCGTTCTATGTCCATCCAGTCTGACGAGGCATAGCGGTCTGCTTTACGCGACTTGACACTGCCTGCGATTTGGATGGCTCCCGCAAACAGCAGCAGCTTTTCCGTAAGCGTGGTTTTTCCTGCATCGGGGTGAGAAATAATGGCAAAAGTGCGACGACGGGAGACTTCCTGGCGGATACTCATGAAAGTAGCGGTGTGGTGAGACTAGTGACGAGTAGTTCTTTTTCTGGCGCGGGGACGCGACCGACGTTTGGGCTTGGTGTCGGGTATTGTAACCGGTGCTTCCCAGCCCTCAATGGTTATGGGATTTAGTGGTTGCTTGATAAGCCGCTCTATGGCTTTTAATTGCTTGATTTCAGATGGGGCAACTAGCGATAAAGCGGTGCCCTGTGAGCCTGCTCTGCCCGTGCGGCCAATCCGATGCACATAATCTTCAGGTACATTGGGAAGCTCGTAATTAATAACGATGGGTAGCTGGTTAATGTCGAGGCCTCTGGCAGCAATGTCTGTTGCCACCAGAATTGGAATCTGTCCTTTTTTAAAGCTGTTTAGGGCACGGGTACGGGCATTTTGGCTTTTGTTGCCATGGATCGCCGCAGCGGTTAACCCTTGCTTATTGAGGCGGTTGGTTAATCGATTAGCGCCATGTTTGGTGCGGGTAAACACCAGCACTTGATGCCATCCCTTTTGGGAAATAATGTGCCCTACCAGGTCTCGTTTTCCTTCTTGTGGTGTGAAGACAACATTTTGAGTGATGAGTGTGGTTGCGCTATTGCGTGCATTTACGGTGACTTCCTTGGGCTGATGCAGTAAGCTTTTCGCCAATTGGCGAATTTCATCCGCAAACGTTGCTGAAAATAACAAGGTTTGCCGTTGCTTGGGAAGTAAGGCTTGTATTCTTTTGATGTCGGGCATGAAGCCCATATCAAGCATGCGGTCAGCTTCGTCTAAAATAAGGACTTCTACGCGGGATAAATCCACCGTTTTTTGACGACAGTGATCCAGTAAACGACCGGGTGTGGCCACAAGAATATCAAGCGGCTTAGTGAGCGCTTTGATTTGTGGGTTAATGTTTACGCCACCAAATACCCTTAATGAGCTTACTTTGCTGTAACGGGCATATTCACGAATGGACGCCTCTACCTGGGCAGCGAGTTCGCGGGTGGGGGTGAGCACAAGCACACGGGGTGTGCCCGCTTGCTTTCGTGGCAATGGGTTGCTTAGCAGGAAATGTAATATGGGCAGGGTAAAAGCTGCGGTTTTCCCGGTACCGGTTTGCGCTGCAGCAAGCAAATCATGGCCCTGTAATATTTTGGGGATGGATTGGGCTTGCACGGCAGTGGGTTGATCGTAGCCACTATCAGAAATGGCACGCAATAGGGGGCTTGCCAGCCCCAAATCGGCAAAGGAAGTATGAGACACAGTAGAACTCCAGCGACAGCCTATCGCTCGAGTAGAGAGATACCAATCCAGGCGGACGAATAAGATGGAAAATAACGAGGTTGATCGTAGTGTGTTGACTGGTAGAACGCACTAAAGAGCGCAATTATAGCGTGAGTGACAGAGGATTTATGGGAAGTTTGGCCCGTTGTGTACTTTATATCGGGATTGCGGTTGTTTTAAGCGCTTGTGGGGCGGATGAGATGAAACTGCTTGAAACACAAATCCATGAGGCGCGCCAACAAGTCGCCACGGCGTATGCCCGGCGTGATCGTTTGGTGCCCGAGTTGCTGGATGCGGTGGATTGGGTGATGTCCTATGAACAGGCAGTATTGGATGCCGTGATTGAGGCGCGCGAAGAGGGTCAGCGGCTGGGGGTGGCGCAAGATCTTTTGATATCCCCTCAGGCGGTAAAAACATTTTTGCTGGCTCAGGCACAACTTTCTGTTGCACTGGCAGAATTATTGGCAACGACCGAACGTTATCCACAGTTGCGGGCGGATCCATTTTTCCAAAGCCTGGTGACCCAGTTGCAGGCGACTGAGCATGGTATTGCGGCGCAGCACCAACGTTATCGTCAGCGGGTCACGCAATATAACGACTACATTGAAGGGTTTCCCCACTTGATCACCGCTAAAATATTAGGCTATGAACGCCAACCCGTTATGTTTGATGCGAGCGATCCCGCGCGTTTATGAGTCGCTGGCGGGTTTAGAAAAGGACATTATTAGTGCCTGAATTGCCATCTCACGGTTTCTACTGGTTGCTTGGGCGTTTGATTCAGCTAGCGTAGACCATTCCGGGTGCGCGCGTGCGCTGTAAACAATTTCGGGTAATTTTTCTTCTCGGTAATGCGCGGATACTTCTGAAAGGTCCAGTGTCAAGGGATGTTGGGCAGCGTGACCCCGTTGCTCGAGTGCTTGAATAAGGGTCAGTTGTCGCACGATGAGGAGTCGCAAAACGTGATCGTCAACCGTAAGCTCCTGATGCCCCCGCAATCGGTTAACCAGGCGTTTTCCCCAGCTATCGGCGCCTTGCCAAAGCCCACCAGCGGCGGCACCAATCAAGGTGCCTGCGCCGAGGGTCACGCCAGCAGTAATGGCATCTATGGTGGCGCCTGCCATGGCCCCGGCGGCAACACCTTTGCCAAGCTGTATGCCCATTTCTTTTAACGCTTCGGGATGAAATAAATCCATTTCCCAGCGCTCGCCTTCTAAAGGCAGTTCGTGGGCGGCAAATGTCGTGTGATCAAAGTTGTAGCAGAGTAATAATGCTTGCACACAGTGTTGTTCGCGTTGGCGAATGGTATGCCGTAGTTGTTGGGTGGCCTGTTTTAGTGCCTCTGGGGCATTTGTGCTACTCAGGCGTAAGGCGGCACTATCAATGACAAGCTCCGCTACCAGGCGATAGGCATCTTGTCGGCGTTCATGGCGCTGCTCCAGAATATTTTCACTTAGGGCATTGAGTGTGCCGGCATGCTGATCAAGCAATAACGCCAGTTTGTTATAGAGCTCTGTTTCCCCGTTGAGCGCTGGCGCGACTGTATCGAATTCTACGGTAACGTGTAGGCCCAATCGGCGTAAGGCGGTGCGCCAAGTATCTAATTTTGCGCCAGGGTCATGTGTGAAATTCAGGACAGGAAGCAGCGGACGGGCACAACGCGCCAAGAGCTCGAGTTCATCTTTGTATTTAGCAAGTACAGGTGTTCGGGCATCAATCACATAAAGGCCTGCATGGCACTGCAAAAGTGCCCGCAGGACACGTGCTTCTTGCTCAAATTGGCGTGTGCTTTCCGGGCTCTGTAGAAACTTGTCGATGGCATCGGGGCCATCAAGTTTTTGTGTGTTGAGCAATTGCTCGTCGATATATTCCAGCAAAGCAATGCTGTCTTCCATTCCTGGCGTATCGAATAGCTCAACAAGTGCGGTGCCCTTGACCAATAAGTGTGCGCTTTCTACTTGGCGGGTGGTTCCAGGTTCATTACGTACCTCACCAAACTGCGGGTTGCGGGTGAGCGACCGTAATAATGACGTTTTGCCGGTGTTGGTGTGGCCGACAACGGCAAGCGCTAGCGGGTCGTGTAAAGGGGCGAGCGTCATATCGCCTCCTGTAACCATTGCCAGGTTAATGCCAGATCCGTGGTGACAGTTACATCAGGATGGGTTTCGGCCAGCGTGGTGCGCCAGAGCGTGATTTGGGCATCAAGGTTTTCTGATGAGGTGGGATCATATAGGAAGATGCGCATGGTCTGACTACTTTCTTGTAGCTCCGTGAGCAAACGTTGTGTGCCGCGGTCGGGTGTCTGGTAAGGATCACATACACATAATAATCGTTCAGGGCGGTGTTCTTGTAAGTGTGCCAGCAGTTGTTGGCGCTGGTGGCGCGAGTCAATTACACCAAGGTCTGCCACTTTGGTATCGATTGCTTGCGGGGGCCATGGTAAATCCCCAGCCAGCTCTATACCCACGATGGCAACGGTAGCATTGGTGGGCGGATAGGTAGATGGCGATGGGGGCGCAGGTGCGGGTTTTGGGGCCGGGGCATCCGTGGTTCCCGCTGCGCTGGTAGGCTCAAGTTGGCTTTTAAGTTCCAAAAAGCCCGGCAGCCTGGGATCCGGCCTGAGTTTCCGAAGACGGTAGCAAGTGGTTGCAAACGTTATGCACAGGGCGATGAGGCGGGGCAACACGCCGTAACAAATCAAGCTGCCTATCAGCCAGCTGGACCATTGGGTTTGTGCAATATCTGGAAGTTGATGGAAGCCATCGCTAAGGCGAATGGTGGCATCATCCGGCAATGTAAACCCCAGTTTTGCAGGCAGCCAGCCAAGTATTTTAACCAGCTGAACAAACGCGTCCGGGCTTAAGATCGTGGTTTCCCAATTAAACGCATAGCGGCGTGTGGAGAGTAAGCCAAGGGTGGTTAGCGTGGCGCCACTTAAGGCAACAAGCCATAACAGGTGGCTGATGCTTCCCAGTAAGGGTGCAAGGATGCGATGGCGTGCCAATAAGCCAACAAGCGCCTGGCCAATGAGACGATTATTGTCGTGTGTTTTTGTGAGGCGCTGGGTGAGCCATAGCCATCCGTTTCCGAACGTTGTCGTTTGCCGATGGGGAAGGATAATACTTACCAGCCAAAACAAAAATGCTGCGGTGGGTAGTCCGAGAAAGGCAATAAGCGTGATAAACAGATTGATTTGGCGCTGCTCTTGGGTTAGCGTACCCAACGCGGTTGTCAGCCCGGTGAGCACGGCAAACAGGATAAGTAATACCAAGGTCAGTCGCCCGCCTTTTATCCAGGCATTCAAGGGGGTGATCAAGCCTTCGCGTTGCCCCAATAGCTGGGCGCGATAGAGCAAGCGTGCAGGAAAGTCGGCTGCCGCAGCAATGGCTTGTCGATTGATGTGACGGTCGAGGTAGGGTCCGGTGCGACTTTCTCGCAAACGAATCACTTCTGCCAGCCAAACCGCCGAAAATCGACGAGGGGTGATAGACATGCAACCGCCCTTGATTATTGCGCCAGACGGTCGCTTAAGCGAGTAAACATGGCTTCGCAAGCCGTTACTTGCGAAATATCGATGTATTCATCCGGTTGGTGGGCTTGATCAATGGAACCCGGTCCACATAACACAACGGAATAGCCCGCTTCTTGAAATTGCCCCGCTTCTGCGGCAAAGGGAACCACCGTGCTG
>Ga0209487_1001047_pt1 | contig 23768 bp, 17 predicted proteins | sample Poulit2012_FD_187524 | JGI IMG/M metagenome (GOLD analysis project Ga0209487, IMG submission 187524) | Agricultural soil microbial communities from Georgia to study Nitrogen management - Poultry litter 2012 (SPAdes) (version 2) | ecosystem: Environmental > Terrestrial > Soil > Agricultural land...
GCCCCGGGGAAGGGATTCAGGCCGCGCACAAAGTTATGTACTTCCCGGGCGGGTCTGCTAAAGTCGATCTGGGTGTTCTCCCTGAAAAGCTTGGGCGCGGGGGTTGCGAGCGAATCGTCTTGTTTCACAGGTTTCACACTGCCTGATGCGATCTGATCCACGGTTTCGGCCAGGAGTGCCGCCCCTTTTACCTTGAGGCGACCATACAGATCCCCTGTGGTTTCGTGGGGGCCGATCGGTGTACGAACCGTACTGATGATATCTCCCGTATCCACTTTGCTATCCAAAAAGAAAGTTGTACAGCCCGTTTCCGTCTCTCCGTTTATTACAGCCCAATGGATAGGAGCGGCTCCCCTGTAACGGGGCAGCAGAGATGCGTGCAAGTTCACCGATCCGATCGACGGTATTTTCAGAAGGCTGTCTGGCAGAATGCGGAATGCCACCACTACAAAAAGTTCAGCCTTCAACTCTTGAAGCTGCTTCGCGAGTGCTTCATTGTGCAGATCCACGGCATCGATCACCGGCAGTTGCAGATCCAGAGCCCTTCTTTTAACCGCAGTGGGCTCGGGGGCTTTTCGCCTTCCCCTGCGTTTATCCGGATTGCTGACAACCGCGACAACTTGGTGGGACGATTGAAATAGCTTGTCAAGTGAGGGTACCGCAAAATCAGGCGAACCCATAAAGACGATACGAAGTGATTTCAAAGGTGATTCTCTATTTTGGAACGATCGGATAGGAGATCTGTAACGCCCCTTCCTGAATTTTTTTTAACTGCAATTTATGTATACGCTTTCGGAAGGCGCTCAGATAGTCGATGAAGAGTACCCCATTAAGGTGATCCGTTTCATGCTGTATAGCACGGGAGGGCCAGCCGGTAAAGGTCTCTGTCTTCTCATTAAAGTTCCGGTCCAGATAGCGTACCCTGATTCGATCCGGGCGGGTGATATCATCCCGTACATCCGGAATACTCAGGCAACCCTCTTCCATAACCGTATTCTCCTCTCCCTCTTCAATGATTTCAGGATTGATGAAAACCATGGGGCCGTAGTTCACTGCACCCTCAATCTCTTCGGTCATCGCATCTGTATCCAGTACAAAGAGCCGGATATTCTGACCGATCTGTGGTGCAGCCAGACCCACGCCGTTGGAGTTGTACATGGTGTCAAACATGTCATCTATCAACTTCTGTAGTTCTGTACTGTCCCCCTTGATTTTGAGGGCCTCCTTGCGAAGAGCGTTGTCGTTATAGGTGATGATAGGTAAAACAGCCATACTCAAATTTCTGGATATGCTTCTAAAAACTGTGTTAAAATCAGGGCAGCCGCCGCTTGATCGAGCCGGCCTTTTTTCTGCCTTTTCTTCTTGGGGACACCAGACTCTGCCATCAGTCGCAATGCCTCTCTGGATGAGTAGCGCTCATCAAACTTAAAAATATCAATTTCGGGATATTTCTTCTTAAGTTTTTTGTAAAAATCGGAAGCCAGCGGTGTAGCGTGTGTAGGGTCTCCCTGGGGAGTCAGAGGCCAGCCGATGACCAGTGCTTTAACCGGTCCCTCTGACAGAATTTGCTTCTCGATCTCAAGAAAGGAATTTTTCGGAGTAAATGTTCCGATGGGGTTCACAGACCTTCTTAACAGATCTGTCCGGGCAAGACCCACCCGTTTACTGCCCACATCCACTCCGATTATTCTTCCATACCGGGACAACTTACTTTGAGTTTTCCTTCTTCAGCTCACTCAGAGGCTGTCTGAGGAATTTCTTAAGTTTTTTACTCGGCTTAAAGTGGGTTTTCCGGTGTGCAGGCACATAGATCACTTCATTGGTTTTTGGATTTCTGGCCTTTGGCTTGGCTTTGGTCTCTTTTACTTCAAAAACACCAAAGTTTCTCAATTCTATTCGACATGTTGGATCTGCTGCAAGCATTTTGCTTCGAAGTGCATCGATAACAGAGTCAACCCACGGCTCCGCCTGATTCAATGGTACATCCATCTGGTCTGCGACTGTTCGGACAATATCTCTTTTTGTGTAGGTTACCATTTTCTTAATCCTTTTTAGTTTTATTATCTCTATTACTACATATAACAGCTTAACTCCAACAAAAATATAAAGATTTTAAGGGAGGTAGCAAATTTTTTCGCTCTATTTCAAAATATAAGTATTTGTACCTACGTAAGATAGCTAAGCTCACTCGTACCTCATGACAGTTTTAACTCCGTCCACTCTCTCGATCTTTCTGATAATTTTTTCCAGGTGTCCCAGATCATTGACATAGGCTGTAAGGATCCCCTCAAACATCCCATCTTCACTGTTCACATTGATACTCTTCAGGTTGGTCTGCAACGATTTGGAAAGAACTTCTGTGAGATCGGTAACCAGTCCCACACGGTCTTCTCCAATTACCTTTACGGCACCCACAAACTGGGTATCGATCTTTCGGGCCCAGGTTACATCAATAATTCTTTCACTATCTGTCCGAATCAGATGATGGGCATTTTTACAGCTCGAACGGTGTATCTTCACATCTCCGTTCCGGCTGATAAATCCGATGACATCATCCCCCGGAATCGGGTTGCAGCAGTTTGCATAGGAGTACTTCACATTCCCCAGTTCCCCTTCTACCAACAGGGCATTTCCTGCTCCGGCAGACCGGGCAGAAGCGTGATAATCCTCAGGAGGTTTCTGATCCACTGATTCAGGCTCTTCCGGCTTCACCTCCATTCGCCCCTTACTCTTCAGCTCTTTAACCCTTTTGTACAGCTCATTTACATCAAATGCGCCGGTACCGATCTCATGAAACATCATCTGAGCATCATCGAAACGGAATTTTTTTGCAACTTGAGTAAGCTCCTGATCTGATATCTCAAGTTTACTCCTCGACGCTTTTTTATCCCACAGCTCCCGTCCTTCCCGGGCAATGTTTCTCTCTCTCTGCTTGATAAACTGCCGGATACGTGCTTTGGCCTTGTGAGTGACCACATCATCCATCCAGTCCACGTTGAGATTCACCTTGTTGGCAGTAATGATCTCTACCTGATCTCCTGATTTCAGCTTTTGCCGGAGAGGCACCATCTTCCCGTTCACTTTTGCTGCCAGAGCTCTCTCGCCGATCTCACTATGGATCTCAAAGGCAAAATCGATACAGGAAGCTCCGTTGGGTAGTGTCTTTAACTCCCCGTTGGGTGTGAAAACATAGATCTCATCCTGGTAGAGGTTGAGCTGAAAATCTTTCACAAACTCTGTGGCCGCATCCGGGCGGGGGGTGTCCAGTACATCACGCACCCAATGCACAAATTTGTCGAGCTCATCACTCCCATCGGAACTCCCCTCCTTGTATTTCCAGTGAGCGGCAAGTCCCTGCTCTGCAATATAATCCATTTTCCGGGTGCGAATCTGCACTTCCACCTTCCGCCCTTTCTTCGTAATGACAGTGGTGTGGAGCGATTGATAGCCGTTGGCCTTCGGAACGGATATAAAGTCCCGAAAACGTTTGGGGATCGGTGTGTACCAATCTGTGATGATGGAGTAGACGCGCCAGCAATCCTCTTTGGTGTGCGGCTCCTCCAGAATGATGCGGATGGCAAAAAGATCGTATATCTCCTCAAACGGCTTCTGTTGAGTCTGCATTTTCCGGTAGATGGAGTAGATATGCTTCGGCCGGCCTTTGATCTCGGAGATATAGTTCTGGTTTTCGAGCTCTTTTTTGATCGGCTCCATAAACTCTTCAATGAACGCCTCCCTCGCTTCCTTCTTCTCCCTGAGCTTGCGGGCCAGAAATTTGTAAGAGTTTGGATCGATCACCTTGAAACAGAGATCCTCCAGTTCATTCTTCATCTTGAACAGGCCGAATCTATGGGCGAGCGGCGCATAGAGCTCCATCGTCTCTGCAGCGATGCTGAGCTGTTTCTGTCTCGGCAGATGCTTAATCGTCCGCATGTTATGCAACCGGTCGGCAAACTTGATCAGCACCACCCGGATATCCTCTGCCATAGAGAGAAGTAGCTTCATGAAGGTTTCAGCCTGCTTGGTGTTTTTATTTTCAAAAACCCCGATAATTTTGGTCAGGCCATCAATCAGATGGGCTACAACGCCACCGAAGAGCTCCTCAATCATCTCCAGAGTCACATCGGTATCTTCCACGGTATCGTGAAGAAGTGCAGCTGCTACAGATACATCATCAATATTAAAATCCTCCGCCATAATTTTGGCAACTTCCAGCGGATGGAGGTAATAGGGCTCACCGGAAGCCCGCTTGTCATCTTCGTGGGACCAGCAGCAGAGCTTGAAAGCCCGAGTTATCAGCTCTTCATCGGTACTTGCCAGATGCTTTTTACACAGCCTCAGCAATCCAGCCAGGGCAGATTTCTGCTTGGCATCCAGTGGATACTGATCGATATTTTTTTTGTAATCTGTTTTCATATCATTGGTCACAGGTACCATCACAAAGTGCGTCTGCAACTGAAAGTTCTCTGTACTAAATCACCTGAGTCGACGGGCAAGAGGGTAATTTACCATTAATAACGTTATCTGCTGAAATTTATTAAGCAGGCTCCAATCTGGCAAATGGCTTTATGTCCAGATCTCCCTCTGCCCCCTCTCTGAGTTTCAACTCCCCTGTTTTTGCAATCATAGCGGCATTGTCGGTACAATACTCCAGAGAAGGAATCATTAGCTCCAGATTCTTATCCCGGGCAAACTCTCCTGCTTTCTTCCTTAGCATAGAGTTGGCCGATACTCCGCCTGCAATCATGATGTGCTTCACACCTGTCATTTTAACAGCCCGTTTTAACTTGGTGATCAGTACATCGGTAATAGCGGCGGAGATGCTCGCACAGATATCATCGAGATGTCTTGCAACAAACTCTTCTCCCTTCTCCCGGGTATAGTAGAGCACACTCGTTTTCAGCCCTGAAAAACTGAACTCCAGCCCCTGGTCGAGCATGGATCTGGGGAAGTCATGAAACTCCGGATTTCCATTCTTTGATCGCGCATCGATCTGCGGTCCTGCCGGATAGGGCAATCCTAAAATCTTACCGGTCTTGTCAAACGCTTCACCAGCGGCATCATCCCGGGTTTTCCCCAGGACTTCATGTTTAAATGGAGCTGTAACGTGTACGAGCCGCGTATGCCCGCCCGACACAATCAGGGCCACAAAGGGATAGACCTCATCATGTTCAATAAAATTGGCATACATGTGGGCGTCGATATGGTTGATGCCGAGAAGGGGCAGGTTGTTAGAAACGGACAGCCCCTTTGCAAAACTCAGCCCGACCAGCAGCGACCCGATCAGGCCGGGGCCGGATGATACTGCAATGGCATGGACTTCATCCAGCCGGGTACCAGCCTCATCCAGAGCCAGCTGAACGGTTGGTGTAATGGTCGCATGATGGGCCCTTGACGCCAATTCCGGCACTACACCACCAAATTCGGAGTGAATCGCCTGAGAGGCAATCACATTGCTCAGCACCTTGCCGCCTCGAATAACAGACGCAGCTGTTTCATCACAGGATGATTCAATGCCTAAAACTATCATGATACCTTCAGGTCTACTGATTTTAGTTGATCTCCAGCATCCGGCGGATCGGTACAATCGCCCGTTCTGCGAGCTCTGCCGGCACCTTCACTTCAAACTGGTTCTCCTTGAGGGCCTCATACAGATTTTCCAGGGTGATCATCTTCATAAAATTACAGACCGACTCTTCGTTCGCCGCGTAGAATTTTTTTCCAGGATTCTCTTTCTCCATACGGTGTAAAATACCAACTTCCGTCGCTACAACAAACTCTTTGGATTCCGACCTGGAAGCTTGTTCCAGCATACCGGAAGTGGAGTAGACATTGCCATCCTTGCAATCAAAGAACATAGCAGATTTCATCATGCAGGAGGTTGAGCAGCCACACTCCGGATGAATCAGCAGCTCAGCTCCGGGGTATTGCCGCTGCTTCTCCGCCAGATTGACCTCCCCAATCTGTTCATGCACATGGCATGCACCCTTCCAGATATGAAGATCGCGTCCGGTCATCATCTGGACATACGCACCCAGAAACTGATCCGGCAAAAAGAGAATCTCCCGATCTTCGGGAATGGCTTCGACTACGCCAACCGCATTTGAGGAAGTGCAGCAGTAGTCGGTCTCCGCTTTTACATCAGCCGTTGTATTGATATAGGAGACGACCACAGCGCCCGGATGTTCCGCTTTCCACGCCCTGAGCTGATCGCCTGTTATGGAGTCAGCCAGAGAGCATCCCGCCTCAAGATCGGGAATCAACACCGTCTTGTCCGGTGAGATGATGGAAGCCGTCTCAGCCATGAAATGCACACCGCAGAAAACTATCGTTTCTGCTTCGGTTTTTGCAGCCAGCCGGGACAGGCCCAGAGAGTCCCCTACATAATCCGCAATATCCTGGATCTCAGGAATCTGATAATTATGGGCCAGAATGACCGCATTTTTCTCAGAGCGAAGCTTGTTGATTTCTGCGATCAGTTCTTCTTTCTGTAATGTCATTGTATTCATAAAAGCAGGTGTTAAATTATCTGTTTAATTTGCTGACTGATGTCAAATGCCTCTACGGAATGGGTAAGAGCTCCTGAAGAGATATAATCAACCCCGGTTTCTGCTACAGCACGAATATTGTGATGGGAAAGATTGCCGGAAGCTTCCGTTTTTGCCCTTCCATCAATCAGATCTACGGCTGCCTTCATCTCTTCAACATCCATATTGTCCAGCATGATCATATCCACGTTGCAGCTGAGAGCCTCTCTGACCTGCGCCAGGCTGGTCGTTTCGACCTCAATTCTGACACCCGGGCGATAACGCTTCACGAGGTCAACCGCCACGGTGATCCCGCCGGCAGCCACGATATGGTTGTCTTTGATCATCGCCATATCGTACAGTCCCATCCTATGATTCAACCCCCCTCCCATCTTCACAGCATATTTATCAAGGTACCTCAGCCCGGGGGCCGTCTTGCGGGTGTCCAGGATGCTAACAGGCAGGCCTTCGATCAGGGCAACCATTTTCGAGGTTGCTGTTGCAATCCCTGAAAGCCGCTGTGCGATATTCAAAGCTGTACGTTCGGCAGAAAGAATCGCCCGGCAGCTTCCCGAGAATCGGGCCAGCAGATCACCCTGTTCCACTGCCTCACCATCTTCTTTCAACGCCTCCCATTCGAGATCCGGATCGAGCCGCAAAAAGACCTGGCGGGAAAAATCAAGTCCTGCAAGGGTGCCTTGTTGTTTGGCAACCCAGACTGCTTCAGCTTTCCTGCCCGGCCCTGCCACAGCATTCGTGGTCACATCTTCTGGACTCATATCTTCTGCAAAGGCCCGGTCAATTACCTCCTCCCACTGCTTTCGAAGGCGTTCTTCAGAGTCAGATCCTTTTTCTGTCAATGGATTCATGGGTGAAGCAAGGGGTTAGAATTTTCAATTCCACCTGTCGTAGATGCAGTTTTCATAAAATGGTAGGCAATGTTGTTTCTGTCTCTGCTTGGGAAGTCTGTTCGGCAGTGTACGCCCCGACTCTCCTTTCGCTGAATAGCACCGTAAAAACAGGCCGCTGCGACGGTGAGCATGCCGTGCATCTGAACAACGTAATATTCATCCGATGGCAGATTCTTTAATCTTTTTTCTGCTTCAGCGAGGCCTTTCATCGCAATCTGCAGTCCTGCCTGATCCCTTTCAATACCCATATATCTATTCAATAACGAGCTCACTTCCGCTTTTAATGATGCGAAAAGGTCGTAGTTATCCGGGTTGAGTACAAGTTTTTTACGGCTGAATCGCAGGATTTTTCTTTTTTTAATATGGGCCGATGCGTGTTTAACTGCCCGGTTGCCAAAGACAAGGCACTCCAGCAGCGAATTACTCGCCAGCCTGTTTGCACCGTGTACACCGGTTGCTGCAGCTTCACCGCATGCATAGAGGCCCTGCAGAGCCGTGCGGCCGTTCAGATCGGTCTCCACTCCTCCGATGCAGTAGTGAGCAGCCGGTGCCACCGGGATGCCCTCCTTCCGGATATCGATGCCACACCCCTTCACACGCTCCACAATTCGGGGAAATGAATTTTTAATTCTCTCGTAGGGAAGATGTCGCAAATCCAGCATTACGTAAGGATGCTCCTGATCACGGATCTGCCGGAATATCTCTCTGGAGACCAGGTCCCTCGGGGAGAGATCACCTTCCGGATATTGCGCCATAAAATACTCGCCCTTCAGGTTTCTGAGCCGGGCACCCTCTCCGCGAAGAGCCTCACTGATCAGAAAGGATGATCCGTTCCGGCTGTAGAATGCAGTGGGATGAAACTGGACAAACTCCATATCTTTCAGAACAGCGCCCTGGCTGTACGCGAGCCACAATCCATCGCCGGTCGATGTTCCCGGATTGGTAGTTCGGGAAAAGAGTCCGGAGTACCCCCCTGTAGCGAGGATAGTCGCCGAAGCCAGCACCCGGATATTCTGCTGTTCACGCAGAGAATAGAGATCCGCCCCTCCGCAGGCCTGATCCCGGCACAGGAGCTGGTATACCAGTCCATATTCAATAATCTTTATCCCGGGATGCGACATGACCACAGGCAATAGAAAGTCGATCAGGGCCTTTCCGGTTGCAGCTCCGTTGGCATGAAGAATTCTTCTGGCAGAATGCCCGCCCTCAAGTCCCAGATTAAAACCCTGTTCCGACTGGTCAAACTGCATTCCCATTTCGATCAGATCCTTTATGCAGAGGGCCCCCTCTTTAACGAGCATCTCCACGGCCTCCCGGGAACAGTAGCCACGGCCCGCCTTTACAGTATCCTCAATATGGCTTTCAAAGGAGTCTTCCGGATTCAGCACAGCCGCTACGCCACCCTGGGCCCAGTAACTGCTGCTCACATGCAATCCCGACTTGGTAACAAGCGTAACCGTTCCGTGCCGGGCGGCCTTTAATGCTGAATATAATCCTGCAAGACCGCTGCCGATCACTAAATAATCCGATTCAATGGTTCCAGAATCCACGCTGATAAAATTTTGGTTGCGCAAATATACAGTTTTATTCCGTGACGCATTACAAATAAAAAAAGCCCGTTCCAATAACTGGCAACGGGCTTTTAATCACCATATCGGGAGGCGGCAGGAACGGTCTGTTTGGCCGGGGTTCATACTGATTCCCGGCTCCGGACCCCGCAACCCCTGCTACAAAATCGAAGGCAGAAGGTTGCAGCTGGCTGACGATTTATCCTGTCCCTCCCGGTCAGATTTCAGAATCTGATTTATTTATCATCTTCTTCGTCATCTTCCACAACTTCGAAATCTGCATCTACAGCATCCTCTCCGTCGTCAGATGCATCAGCTCCTGCGCTGGCAGAGGAGTCGTCGCCGCCCGGCTGACCGGCCGAACTTTCACTCGCCTGATAGATCTCCTGTGAGGCGGCTGCCCAGGCTTGGTTCAGCTCGTCAATGGCCCCTTCGATCTCATCCACTTTCTCCTCTTTGTGGAGTGTTTCCAGCTTGGAGAGAGCTTCTTCGATCTTGTTCTTATTCTCTTCAGAGATCTTGTCTTTGTGCTCTTCTACCTGTTTTCTGGTTGAGAAGATAAGGGAATCGGCTCTGTTCAGGATTTCAATCCGTGCACGGAGTTTTTCATCCTCCTCAGCATGTTCTTCAGCAGCCTGCTTCATCTTTTCAATCTCCTCGTCGCTCAAGCCGGAAGAGGACTCAATCCGGATACTCTGCTCTTTATTGGTACCCTTATCCTTCGCACTCACATTCAGCACGCCGTTTGCATCCATATCAAAGGTCACTTCAATCTGGGGTATGCCACGCGGTGCCGGCGGGATACCGTCCAGGTGAAAGCGGCCCAGCGTCCGGTTGTCAGCGGCTCTTGCCCTCTCACCCTGCAGAATATGAATTTCAACGCTGCTCTGGTTGTCAGCTGCCGTGGAGAATACTTCCGTCTTGCTGGTTGGAATGGTGGAGTTGGAATCAATCAGCTTGGTCATCACCCCACCCAGGGTTTCAATACCGAGAGTCAGCGGGGTCACATCCAGAAGAACGACATCATCGACATCACCACTCATCACACCCCCCTGAATTGCCGCTCCTACGGCCACAACTTCATCAGGGTTGACACCTTTGCTCGGCTCTTTTCCAAAAAAGTCCCTTACAACTTCCTGTATCTTGGGAATCCTTGTGGAACCACCCACCAGAATGACCTCATCAATTTCCGATTTGGAAATTCCGGCATCTTTCAGTGCTTTCTCACACGGCGTGATGGTTCTTTTTACCAGATCGTCCACCAGCTGCTCAAATTTGGCCCGTGTAATATCTATACTCAGGTGTTTCGGTCCGGAATCAGTTGCGGTGATAAATGGCAGGTTTACATTGGTTTTCTGAGAACTGGAGAGTTCGATTTTGGCCTTCTCTGCGGCATCTTTGAGTCGCTGCATGGCCATCGGGTCATTTTTAAGATCCACACCCTCGTCCTTCTTGAACTCACCGGCCAGGAACTCAATCAGTCGCTGGTCAAAATCATCTCCTCCCAGGTGAGTGTCACCACTGGTCGACTTCACTTCAAAAACGCCATCACCCAGCTCCAGGATAGATACGTCGAACGTACCTCCACCCAGGTCATAGACGATGATGGTCTGGTCGATATCTTTTTTGTCCAGGCCGTATGCAAGCGAAGCGGCAGTCGGCTCGTTGATGATCCGCTTCACATCCAGGCCGGCAATTTTCCCTGCTTCCTGAGTCGCTTTTCTCTGCGCATCATTAAAGTATGCAGGTACGGTAATGACTGCTTCGGTTACTTTTTCACCCAAATACTCTTCTGCGGTCTGTTTCATCTTCTGAAGGACCATTGCCGAGATCTCCTGCGGGGCGTACTTCCGGTCATCGATCTGTACTCTGGCAGTCCCGTCATCATCAGATTTGACCACCTTGTAGGACACCTGATCAATCTCCTCTTTTACTTCATTGAACATCCTGCCCATAAACCTCTTGATGGAGGCAACAGTTTTCTCAGGGTTTGTAATTGACTGGCGCTTGGCCGGAGCACCGACAAGTCTCTCACCGTCCTTGGTGAATGCAACGACCGAGGGAGTCGTTCTCCCCCCTTCCGAGTTCTGTATAACAATCGGCTCACTGCCTTCCATGACAGAAACACAGGAGTTCGTTGTTCCTAAATCAATACCTATTATTTTACCCATGATAGTTTTTACCTTTAACTTTTCTTCTTTACTTGTATTTAATTTCTTTAGTCAATCGGGATAGTCGTGCCGCCTGACTGCTTGTCACCAGCCTGCTTTTCAACAGTGATGTTGAGAACACCGTGGGCATGCTTCGCCTTGATAGTGCGCGGGTCTGCTGTTTCAGGCAGTGCAAAGGCTCTGGAAAACCCCCCTTGTTTTCGTTCCGATCGTGTGAGTTTCTCTCCGTCCCGGAGTTCAATTTTTCTTTCACCCTGAATGGTGATCACACGGTTCTGCATGGAGAGCCGGATCTGATCCTTTCCCATGCCGGGAAGATCCATTTCAATCCGGTAGAGACTTTCGCTTTCTGTAACATCTGCATCCGGATGGAAATTGTGAACCTCTTTATCACGGGGAGAAACCCGATCCACCAGATCCTGAAGATCTTTTCCAAGCTTTGAGAGCTGCTTTTCCAAATCTATTGTAAAGTTGGTCATAACGATGTTGTTTTAACGGACGTTTACTATCCAATAGATGGTTATGCAACCTATATGCCAATGTCCGTTACCTGTCAAAATAACTGACGTATTGACATAATCACTTTTCTTATGTTTCGGTGTGTCAGGTTTACACCTTCAGCCAGGTGGGCGATCAGGCATTCAGAGGATGTCGGTTTTCACATCCAGTACCGAAATCCGGCGTAAATGATCCCAAAACCCGGGGTAGGATATCGCAGTACATTCAGCATCCAGAACAGTAGATTGACTTCTGCTTCTGGTAGCAAGTACGGCGGCGGCCATCGCCATCCGATGGTCATGATAGCTTGGATATTCAGCCGCACGAGGTATAAAGTCAGGATTCCCCTGAATCACAATTCCATCTTCTTGCAGTTCAAACTCGGCCCCTGCCAGATTCAGGATCTGCCCCATGGCGTCCAGTCGGTCCGTCTCTTTATGCCTGAGTTCTCCGGCCCCCGTGATGATCGATTCCCCGTCAGCAAAACACATCGCCACCATCAAAATTGGCAGTTCATCGATACAGTTTGGCACAACAGCAGGATTGACTGCAATTCCTTTCAAATCCGATGATCGTACCACAATATCGGCTGTAGGTTCTCTCCCCTCTTCCGCTGAAATATTCTCCCGGGTAATATCCGCACCCATCTGTTCCAGGATCTCCATGGCTGCGGTCCGGGTTGGATTGATTCCCACACCCTCCATCACAATTTCAGCATTGCGGTGGATCGCACCGGCCGTCAGCCAGAAAGCGGCAGCTGAGAAATCTCCCGGCACCGCATAGTTTTGGGGGGGTATAAGATCCTTGCGGCTACTTCTGATGATTCTGCCGGTTTCATACTCCTCTGACACAAGGCCGAGGAGCCTCTCGGTATGATCCCGGCTGGGGAGAGTTTCAATGACCTCCGTTGTATCTTCGCCGTAAAGGCCGGCCAACAGCACGGCAGACTTTAACTGGGCACTCGCAATGGGCAGGGAGTAACGAATCGCCTCCACCCCGTTATGACTTTCAAACCTGAGCGGGGCAAATTCATCCTCGCGGGCTTCTATAGCACAACCCATGCTTCTCAGCGGTTGAATAATCCGCTTCATCGTCCTTCCGGTCAGAGATTCATCTCCGATTAGTGTGCAGGTTGTCCCCGCTCCGGCAACCATCCCTGCAAGCAGGCGCATGGTTGTTCCTGAGTTCCCGCAATCCAGGGGCCTGTCGGGAGTTTTAAAGCCGTCCCGCCCGACTCCCTGTATCGTTATTTTGTTTCCGTCCCGCTCAATTTCAACGCCCAGGGCTTCCAGACAATCGAGCGTACTATGAGGATCTGCGGCGTCCGAGTAGTTCGTGATTGTACTGGTCTCCTCTGAAATTGCGGCAAATAGTGCAGATCTGTGAGAAATCGATTTGTCAGCAGGTAGTTTCAGAGCACCCCTCAAGGTGAGGGCAGGCTGTATAGATTCGGTCATGATTTAATTCTGTTGTAACAAACGGCTTGCGCGCCGGGCTGCCGGGGTATCCGGATGGTTTTCAATGATAGAGTTCAGAAGGGAGATCGCTTCACCTCTTCGACCTTCCCTGATATAAATTTCTGCAGTTTTATATTGAGATTGGGCGACCCACTCAACGTATGCCTGGAACAGCACGCCCACTCTTCCATAAGCTTCCAGAGCCCTTTCACGGTCCCCCTGGCTCTGATAGGATTCTCCGATCAGATATTGCGCTTCTGCACCCGATTCGGTTGTACTGTTTTGTGCAACCGTGGTAAAATATTCGCGTGCCTGTTCATATTGATTTTCCCTCAGAAGCACCTTGCCCAGGCCGACCTGCGCAGCGTGGTTATCGGGATTCACCTCCAGAGCATCATTAAAATGTTCACGCGCACGATCTGTCGCCCCTCTGGACAGTTCTGCGTTCCCCATTCCAAGATGGGCTTCCTGCTCAAATCGGTCATCGGTCTCAATCAGTTGACTGAAGTGTCTGAGAGAGCTGTCATAGTCCCCCATCTCCTGTTTGATTCGCCCCAGCTCAACCAGCGCAGAGGCTGCTCTTTCTGAGGATGGAAATTCGTTGATCAATGTTTCATACGCTTCGGCGGCCTCTTCATTCCTTCCCAGCCGGGTGTAAGCATCCGCCATATTATAGTAGGCTTCCGGCATCATTTCCCGATTGTTGGTAATCCTCAGATATTGCCTGAACTCTTCGACGGCAGCTTCGTAATTTCCGGATTGAAACACATTCTCAGCCTGTCTAAACCGGAGCCGGTCTGCCGTGGTGGACGTGGGGTTATCGGCAAGAAACTCCTCCAGCCGGTCTGTACTTGAATCCCCCTCTCCGGCAGAAAGTTGTGCGTACTGAATGCCATCGATCGCTTCTATGATGTAGTTACTTCTCGGATACTCATCCAATACCTTCTGGTAAGCGGCGATCGCTTCATCATACTGCCCCGCGTTATAATAGGAGTCGCCGATGTTGTACTGGGAGCGTGCAGCCCATTCGGTGCCGGGATAGCGCTGGATGACGGTGGTAAACTCCTCGATCGCCTGATCGTAATTTCCGGTATTCAGATAGACGTAGGCAATATTGTACTGAGCCTGCTCACGAAGGCGGCTGTAGGGGTAGATTCGTAAAAGCCGCCGGAATTGAGTGACAGCCTCGAAGTTTCGGTTCATCCGGTAGTAGCTGTTGGCAACCTGATACATGGCGTAGTCTCCGCCTGGCTCAGCACCCACCGTATCCATGTAGTACTCGAGGGCTTCGTTATATTTTCCCTGTGCAAAAAAAGCATCCCCGATTCTCAGCTTGGTATCCACATCATAGGGATAGAGAGCGATAGAGGGCGGTTCGTAGTTGTTCAGGAAGTCGATCAGCGACCCGGTGGCATTTTCAAAGTCGCCCATTAAAAAGAAAGTCCAGCCGAGGCTGTATTTGGCGGCACCCACCATCTCGTGATCGGGATAGTTGTTGACAAACTGCGAGAACTCGACCGCAGCCCGATCATATCGGCCGATCTGATAGTTGGCATCGGCACTCCAGAAGAGCGCCTCCTGACCCAGTTCCGTGCCGGGAGCTTCATCATACACACTCCTGAAATCTGGCTGTGCCTGCTCGTATGCCTGATTAAAATACATGACCCAGGCTCTCTGAAAGCGGGCCTGGCGTTTCAGAGCAGGATCCAGATCAGCAATTTGTCCCGCCAGATCAAAACTCTGAATGGCCTGTGTAAACTCATTGTTGGCATAGAAGACCTCTCCTAAAAAGGTAAGTGTCTCGGCAGGACGTTCCAGACGCTCATACTCCCTGGCGAGGGGCATAAGTACTTCAATCGCCTCATCATAATATCCAAACTCAAAGGCTGCCACTGCCCATTCAAAATGGGCAACTTCAAAAAACTCCCCTTCCCATTCAGGAAATCTCTGTCCAAATTCACGGAAAATGTCCAGTGCTTCGCGGTAGTTGCCAAACATTTTGAGGTTTACCGCCTGATAGTAGAGTGCTTTGCGTGCAATCTCATCATCTCCGGCAGAAGCATCTGCAAATGAGCGGGATGCCCAGTGGTAAATCTCCTGCTTGTGGAAGACCCAACCCAGTCCGTAGTGTGCAATCCTGGCATCTTCCTCATTGTCGATTCTGCGGAGATATTCGCGGTAATATTGGGTAGCCTCTGCATAGTTGTTCAGGGCGTTATAACTTTCTGCGATCAGATAGTAGGTTTTGGTCCTGTTCTCTTCGTCCAGATGTGGAAGGGCCTCATTGAAGGCATCAATCGCCTCGTAAAATTTTCTTTGCTGATAGTAGGATTCCCCCAGTGCGGTGCCGATGCGCCGGGTCATCGGATTTTGCGGATGTCGCTCCCGCAACAGCTCAAATGCATCGGTTGCATCACTGTAGCGCTCCTCTTCAAGGAAAAGCCTGCCCCTTGCAAACAGTGCCTGCGGTGACCAGACACTGCGTCGGTGCTCATCTGAAAGGGCAAGATAATAGGCTCTGGCCAGATCATAATCCTGATTCTCCACAGAGACTTCCCCCAGCCTGAAGTAGAGTTCGGCCCTGTCATTATAGGATTGTGGATACTTCAGCGCCGTGTCCATTCTGCCGATCGCCTCGTCCAGAAGCCCCTGCTCAATCTGTCTTTCTGCAATATCCCGCAGCAATCTGGCTGAACGGTTGCTTTCCGGATAGACTTGCACAAAACGGTCAATCGCATCATCGGCCCTCTCATCGTCGGTATAGTAAAGAGCCCGGGCCAGGAAGTAGGATGCTGTTTCTGCCACGAGCTGATTCTCCGACTGACGAGACGACTCATCAAGCAGGGGAATAGCAGCCTCATAAAGTCCCTTATTAAAAAGATCCAGCCCGGCCTGAAATCCGGCTTCGTACGAAGGATAGTTTGACTGCCCATATACTGGGAGGTGGATGAACAGCAGAATAGCTGCAAAACCAATAATTTTGTATATACGGCCCATGTATTTCTGATTCATGTTGAGCGTTTTCTATAAAGTAGTGAAATATATCAACTCAGGCTCTTTTGTTCCCAAATAAAGAAGCACTATTTCCTAATAAATTAAAGCTCGAGATAGCGTAAGAGCTCACTCGCACGATTGGATAGATCTTCATGGAGAAAATCATCCCGTGTTTCACTATTTGCAACGTAGCCGTACCTGTTCAGAGATGAGATAACCGCAGAAGTATCGGTCAGGTTTAATTTAATGGAGATGTTAACGAATGCGCCCTGATCGTTTAAAAACTCTGTGGTCAGACCGAGAATTTTAGCCCCCTCGGATTCGATCAGATGGATAATTTTAGCCAGTGTGAAGTCCACCTGTCGCATCATGACTGTAATGACTGATCCGGAAGAAGTGATATTGAGCATGTCGGAGAGGGCTTCAAAGATTCTTTTCCTCTCAATAACCCCTGTGAATGATTCATTTTCATCAGTAACCGTCAACAGTTTTTTCTGATGCTGAATCATAAACCTGGCTGCCTCAAAAAGATGTTCGGTTTCAAACCTGGTGACTGCTGGCTGCCAACGTATATCGGTCAGAACTGTCTCTTCGTTCAGATCTTCAGGCAGATCCCCGTAATGTATCGTCCCGACCACTTTTTTTGTGGCGGGTTCGATCACAGGGATATTGTACGCCTGCCACGCCTCGATCTTAGAGATGGCCGCAGATACCGTATCCGAAGGAACCAATGGTATAAAATCGGTATTGATAAGATTCTTAATATGCATGCTACCTCTCCACTGTGGTTTCCAGGTTCTCAAGAATCGACTCGAACCTGTCTTTATCTTTCCTGGACGCGCTCCCTTTAATGATTACGGAGTTATCCTCAAATTGTTCTGAATCTATAATGGCAACGTTATGTAAAAACGCCACAGCCTTGTAATGACTCAGAGGGATCTCATAATTCATTGAAACGTAATCCTCTTCTATCAGACTTTCCAGTCTGTCCTGAAGCTTTGTGATGCCGATTGAACGATAGGCAGATACAAAGATCGCACCCGGATAACTTTTCTTTAGTTCAACCAGGGCATCGGGCTCCATCAGGTCGATCTTGTTAAATACCAGAATTTTTTTGTAATCCCCGATATTCAGATCTTTAAGAGTGGAGTCAACCACATCGATATACTCTTCAATCATTCTTCCGGAAGCATCCACAACATGGAGCAGGATATCTGCATCCCGCACTTCATCCAGCGTCGATTTAAAACTCTCGATCAGATGGTGGGGCAACTTCCGGATGAAGCCAACGGTATCGGAGAGCAGAACATCATGGTTTTTAAGAGACAGTTTTCGCACCGTTGCATCCAGAGTAGCGAACAGTTTATCTTCTGTCAGCACCCAGCTTTCGGTCATCTCATTCATCAAGGTGGACTTGCCCGCGTTGGTATATCCGATCAGTGCGACCCTGGTCAGGCCCTTCCGCCTTTTTCGCTGGGTCTCCCGCTGCACGTCCAGCTTTTCGAGCCTCTGTTTTAGTATAGAGATTCTTTTGCCGATCAATCTTCTGTCGGTCTCAATCTGGGTTTCTCCCGGCCCTTTCGTCCCGATCCCCCCTTCCTGTCTGGAAAGGTGAGTCCAGAAACGTGTCAGACGGGGCAGGAGGTATTGCAGCTGTGCCAGCTCAACCTGCGTTTTAGCGGCTGCAGTCTGCGCCCTTGTTGCAAAAATATCAAGGATGAGACCGCTCCGGTCAAGCACTTTGATCTTTACTACATTTTCAATATTTCGCAGTTGTGTTGGAGACAGTTCATCATCAAATATCAGAATATCGACCTTCTTCTCGGCTACAATTCCCTTCAGTTCACGCACTTTCCCCGTCCCGATATAAGTTGCAGGATCGGGGTGGGGCCTGTTCTGCAATATTTTTCCTACAGCTATTGCACCAGCAGTTTCACTAAGCAATTTCAGTTCCTCCAGATGTTCCTTTGCCAGCCATCTGGGTGTATCGGGGCCGAATAGACCTACCAGTAAAGCTCTCTCTTTCTCGAGTGTCTGTGTACGTATATCTTCTAGCAAATTTACCTGTTTTATTAAGTAGTCAATGTTAATCGAACGCTTTAAAATCAAAAGATGTGTCTACAACAGGAGTCATGGTCTTGCCGATTTTAAGGTCAATAATCTTGTTAAACTTATCAGTTTTTTTATCGGGAACAAACAGTTCGAGCCGGATCAGGCGTTTTTGATTCGTTCGCTGCGGGGCAGATTGGTAAATAAAAACAAACTCCGAGCCTTTGGCGGCCGGTTTTTCAACATAATCACTGATCTGATGCCAGGCAATGGTTTGGGAGGGGTCGTTGATGTTCTTCACGATGCCGTGATCGGTAATGTACGATTTGGAAGTGAAATAACTTGAGACAAACCAACAGAATCCCAGCCAGACATAACAAGCCATGATCGGAAAAAACGGACTGATCTGATGAGTATACATCAATGTCGCCATTCCGGCAGAAAATATCAGAAAGAGGGTGGAAAATAGCGGATACCCCCCCAGTTTCCCCGATTTCCAGCTGATCCGTATATTTCTCAATCTCACTGCATTGGCAACAGTATACGTCGCGAGCATCATGGCACCCAGCGTAAAAAGGGCGAGCGTAAGCACAAAAATATTATGTATGTCAGCTGAAAAACTCATCCAATGGATTCCGCTTTGTAATGACGTGAAATAAGTGACTCTGTAAGCAATAAAATAAAAGCTGTAATAATAAACCAGTACCAGATCTCCTTTCCAAATGCAGCTGTACGGAACTCCTGCTGATCACCACCCCACGTTCCTTCCGACTCGATCACTTCTGCATTTTTAAAAAAATTCCGGAGGAGGATACTGAGTTCTCCAGCTGATAACGAACCGACCTCCGATTCCATTGTATGTTGATTGATTCCCCCCACAAATATTTCCGTTCCGCTACTCTCTTCCAAAGAAAACCAGCCCGGCTGCCACTCTTTCGCCTCATAGCGGAGTACGCTGCCGCTGTACCCTGCAGAAATTTCAGGGAGAATGGCCTCATCCCCATACTTGATAAAGAGCTCCTGCCCCGGGCTTACGGCTTCCAACCTGAACTCCTGCCCGAGAGTATGAGTTTGCAGCTGCGCCCCTTCCCCAAGCATCAGATAGTCGGTTATCCGGAAAAAGAAAGGAGCAAAAAATGGTTTGGCAGAGAAGTCTGACCATCCCGGATCGATCCCTATTGCTGAATAGACCAGCTTTCCGTTTCCAAGTTGTGTTTCGGCAAAAACGATATTTCCAGACCGGTTGGCCAGAATCGGAACTGCCCGCGAATCGGGATCGATCAGGTAGTAGTAATAGATCTCCGGCACATTGATCCTGATCTCCGACTGCTCCTCCTCGGCGAAGATTTCATCCAGAACGGGATTCCCCCGCAGGGGTTCCGCTACCCTGTCGACAGGATCAAAGGAGCCGTAACTTCCGTACATTCCAGCGTATTGGCCAGCACCTGCCTGTCGTAAAAAGCGGTTATAACTATTCATATTACCGTCGGCCGCAGGGATCATAAAGAGTCCTGCGCCGTTCTGTACATGGTCTGTAGCTGATTGAACGAGATAGTCGGGGATCTCCCGGAGCCCGTCAAAGATGATGGCATTATAATCCGTCAGTTCAACCGTGTTGAGCTCTTCCAGATTTACAAATGTGGGTTTAAATCGTTTGGTCTCTTCCGATGCGGCCGCTAGCAGAGGTTGCAGCAGAGAGGGGAATGCAGAGTCCCCCCTGCCTTCTCCGATGACCAGAACGTCTCGTTCGGAGGGTTGCCGAAGCACGGTGTAATGACGGTTGTCAAAGGAGAGCTCATCTCCTTCTATTTCAAACATCATCCGTATCCATTCACTCTCCCTGGCAGGAATATCAAAAACTACATCGCTATACTCTCCGGCCGGCATCGTCACCATCTGCCGGGCGATCATTTCGTCCTCCAGAAAAAAGGTGAGATAGGCATTGGCCGCAGGACGGGTCCCGAAATTTTCCACTCTAGCCCGGATCTGGTAATCGGTCCCCGAACCGGACGGTGCATACTCCAATTCTACAGAAGAGATACCCAGGTTCATCACACCGGTATCCCCCACCGTGAAAGCCTGAAGGTAGATATTGGATTCGGGCTCTGCAGTCGGCTCTTCCTCTGCCAGCTGGTGAAATTGCGACTCCTGCCCGTCAGTTATCAGATAGATTATTTTATTCACCTCTTCCTCGCGGTTGAGAGCTTCCCTCAGCCGGTTTATTTTCGGCAGAGTATAGTTCCCTCCATTGACCGGCTGCAGCGCAGAGAGGTGCCTGAGTGCCGCAACTCTGGAGACGGGTGGCAGATTCAGAAAATCTCCGTTTGTGACTTCGATCACAAATCTGCTGTCGTGGTCACTCATCTCCACAACAGATTGTGCCACGGCAATGGCCTGTTCGAAGTAAGGGCCGTGCTGATCTACCTGAGCCATCCCCGGGCTATTATCAATCAGCAGCCCGATAATTTTGGGTTCACTTTGGGAAAACCATCCGATGCCAGGTGGCAGAAAGGGCCTGGCCAGGGCGACAGCCAGAAGGATCATCGCCGTCATCCGGAGGGCCAGCAGTAACCACCGTTTAATCCTGATCCTTCTGATGGCGGTTGTTTTCAAGAGATCAAAAAAAGAGAGGGAGCTGAACCGCACTCTCTCAGGCTTCCGGATATTGAGCAGATAGATGAATAACGGGATGGCAGCCGTTACTACTGCAATTAGAAATATCGGATTTAAAAAGCTCATAAAGCTAAAATTTTTTACCTTACCACAGGGTTGTCTCTGAAACAAAGGGGCAGCAGAGCTGTTAAGCTATGGTTATAACTTCTCCGTAACAAACATATTATCTCACTATCATTGCGTTTTCAACCGATTAAAGCTGCGTATCTTCTTCTGAAGGTCTCTGTTTGTCTTATCCTGGCAGCTGGATGTAACCACTCTTTCCCCAGTAACTGGGATGAATATCTGCCTGAAAAATCTCTGGCTTTAATGATACCCGAAACGGGCACCTCGGTTAATGACTTTCTGATGAGGCCATTTATTCCGCTGATGGATGACATCTCACCGTCCGCCATACAACTGATTACGTCCCTGGGTACGGAATTTCTTGATGACGTGGATGTCTACGCTTTTCTGCTCTATCCGGATACTGCCAGTGATTGGCAACCCGTTTGGATCACCTCTGCGGGACGAGAGGAAGTATCAGGAATCCTGGCTGATTACCAGCGGAATTTTGAACAGAACCGCTATGTATTCAAAGGCTTCACCATCGAAAAGATGTTTATCGCAGACCGTACACTCTACACATTTTCTACAGACGAGTGGACTGCTATTTCCGAATCCAGTATCGCCCTTGAAGAGATGATACGTGCTTCAGATGACCCTGCAAACAGGCTCGATCTCGCCGGTTACGACTCTTCTGCCGAATGGATTATGAATCTGGGAGCTGCCGGAACGTTTGTTCGTCAAAATGCACTGATCAACCTCTATCCTTCTCTGGATGATCTATTCCATGGTGCCGGTATCCTGCCCCTCCGTATGGAGGGAGATATGGAAGGGGGAAACTGGAATATGGACGGTTCTGTCAACATCGAGGCAGAGTCTTCCGATTTTCTTAAGATTTTTACAACCGAACCCGCCTCTTTCCACCTGGACCGCTATATCCCGGTGAATGCCTCTTCATTTTTTCTCTACCGGGCAGACGTTCAAACCCCAGAACCGTTTTCCGATACCTTGATGGTTGTCAGTGAAACAGATCAATTCCTCCTGGAAAACGAAGCGTTCACAGAAAGAGTTCGCGGGCAACTTCTGCCTGAAACAGCCTTTGTCACCTTTACCCGGTCTGGCCCCTCCAGCGAGAGCGAATACCTCTACCTGAAAAGCATCCGGGACAGCTCTGCGGTCATTGCCCTGCTGGATCAGCTCTACGAAGAGGATCTTGTAGAGAAAGATGCTGTGACCTATTCTTTTAACAGTCTGATTGCTGCAAAACTTTTTGGGAGCCAGCTCTTTTCGGCCCCCGGCTTCTATCTCACTGTTTACCAGGAGGCGATTGCACTTGCCCCCCGTAAAGGCCTTGCCGAGAGTATCGGCGGTGATACAGCCAGAAGGCGGGTAGTCTACTATAATGACGGTTACCGGAATATCAGAGCGTCACATCCCGCCAATTTGACAACGTTCTTATATGCCGACGCGGAGGCGTTTGAGCATTACCTTCAACCCTGGCTCCATCCGCAAAATTATACCCATCCCCTGCTGAATCCATTTGAACAGATTGTCCTGACCACTTCGTACGATCCACCCGCCGGCGAGTTGAATGTCTCCCTCCGGAATATCACAGGGAACAGAACAGAACAGCCCTATACGGAACGGTGGCTTTTCTCTCTTGCTGATACAGAGTTGACAGGTTTTCCGGTAACCGGAGATTTGACAGGTACCGGAAGCAATGAAGTGGTATTTGCCACGGACAACGGCAGAGTGTACGTACTGGCCGCTGACGGTACTTCAATATTTCAGGTAACTACAGGTGAAGATACTCCCGTCGGGAGCCCTGTACTCTACGATTGGTACGGAAATAACAGCCTGGTCATCATGCAGGCAGCAGGCAACAAGATCTACGCCTGGAATACGAACGGCGATCCCCTTCCCAGCTTTCCGGTCATTATGAATGAGCTGATCACCACCCCTCTGCTGGTCGAAGATCTCACAAGCAATGGCATGGGTGAAATGATTTTTGCAACGGCCGACCGGCAGCTGCACGTGCTTAATAATCAAGGGCGCCCGCTGAGGGGCTGGCCGCAGAGCACCAATACCCCGATCCAGGACAGGCCGGTTATCGGTTCGGTAAACAATGTCCGGTCAGTGATCGCATTTGCAGAAAATACGCTTCATTCATGGGCTGTTAACGGAATCCTCAATCCCGGATACCCCAAGTTTCTGCCAGTGCAGATGAGCGGCTCTCCCGCCATCGCAGGCAATCATATCATCGGATCAGGGATGGACGGCAAGCTCTACGCTGTAGGAAGCACACCACTATTTTTGGAATCCCTCTCCACCATTGTCTCCAGGGACCCCCTGATCCTGGAATCAGTTCCTGTGGCCAACACCAGTCTCTTGTCAGCTCCGCGGTTCCAGTCAGATCTACAGCTGCGGGGGACAGAAGGGCTTACCCGGGGCGATGTGATCGCTCTTCAGACATCCAGCGGATCGATCTTTCTACACCACAGGGACGGAACCCCGCTATCGGTGCATGCGATGGGACAGCCCGGATCGGCTGCTTTCTCTCCTTTGATCACAGATCTGAACGGGGATGGCCGGAGCGACCTGGTAGCCCTGGCAGATTTCGGCCGCCTCTACGCATGGGACCTGCTGAGCGGAGAGAGGCTTTCAGACCTGCCCACAGCGGGGATGAACTATCCATACATCGGGGACTTTCTCAACAACGGCAAGACAGAGATTATTGCACAGACCCGGGATGGCCTGGTCTGCTGGACGATTAATTTCTCCCGGCGCGAGGCCTCAGAATAACGGGCTCTGGTAATGAGCTGAGATGAGCAGCGTCTGCTCTCCTGAAAGTTCAGGAAAGTCAGGCGCTGCAGAT
>Ga0209487_1001048_pt1 | contig 23744 bp, 23 predicted proteins | sample Poulit2012_FD_187524 | JGI IMG/M metagenome (GOLD analysis project Ga0209487, IMG submission 187524) | Agricultural soil microbial communities from Georgia to study Nitrogen management - Poultry litter 2012 (SPAdes) (version 2) | ecosystem: Environmental > Terrestrial > Soil > Agricultural land...
GAACAAAGGCTAAAACCGCAATATCCTATTGCAACGCCTTCGTGACCTGCATCGTGCAGGCCCGAACGAATCGGACATTTACTGGCAGTTGATCCCCCACTTATCTTTCTTCATTTTCCCTCGAAATCTTGAAGTGGGAATCTTACTGCCAAGTTAACGGGGGATAAATTAAAAGGAGAACACGATATACTAAATGTCGTGTTTTTTATTTTGTTAGAAAAAACCGTTTTAAAGAACTACCGTGATTTTATTAGCCATGCCTGGGCTTATTACGATCCATACAATAGGATTGAAGGTATGCTTGATGAAGCCTCCCGGTTTAAATGGAGCAATCATAGCGTAGTCTGTAATGGAACAATATACACACAGCACAGGATTAACGGTTCTTTAAAAGTACAGCTAGAGGGATTAACCAATCTCAATCATACAGATTGCAAAAGCGGTCGGGACAAGGAACCTGTCCCCTTGTCCCGACCGACTCCGCTATTACAAATTAACTCAAAACCCCTAATAGCCAAGGTGCTGCGTATAAAACCATAAAAAGCACACCATAATTTACCCCGTGACTATGTAACAAGCCAGAGACGAGTGCGATTAAAATAACACCAAATATATTGAGAAATCCAGCATCCATAAACGCTAACATCACTACAAGACCTGCAAACAAACCAATTAACGCTTCATGTGGAATATATTTAAACACAAAACCACAAATTTCACTTGCATATTTAATCGTCACATAAAAAGTAATACATATCGCAATAACAGCACCAATAATCGTAGCGATCATAATTTCACTCATGGAAAGTAAGTGGTGAATATTATGCTCAGGTGTAAAAACGGGTGGTGCATTAAATAATCCGGCTGCTGGTCCAATTGCCATAGGTGATAATGGTAGACCAATAGCAATTAACGGAATAAGCGTCCAGAAATATATGACGCATTTGTTAGACCATCCATTGTTGCTATCGCTCTGGAAGCTCTTGCTACCGGGTCTTTAATATGTCTCGTCAATGCTTCCCCTAAGAAAACAGTCATGCCTACCGGTGTGAGAAAAAAGGTGACAGAACCTAAGATACTACCGAATGCAGAGGATGCCGTTTCCTTTTTCGTTAGAATTTTAAATGGATTAGGAACCCCCTTCTCTTTATCGGACTGTTTTAAAGTAATTTCTTTATCCCCTAAACGTGGTAGTTTATTCAGATATTCCTTGTTCAAAAGTCTAAACAGCGTGAATGCAATTGGCCCGATGGTAATCCCAAGAAAAAAAGAGACAAAAACAGTTACATCCGGAGGTACTACTTCAAGCCCCCAATATAAATGACGTAAACCTTGAATAAGCAGTGCAAATGGAATGATAATTGCAAGTGATAAGATTTTATTTTTAGTCATTAATGCTAAAAAGATAGCACCTAAAAAGAATATTAATCCTGCATGTTCACTAATTTTATCCGCATATGGTAAAATTAGGTTTGCGACAAGAAAACTAGCCGGTATGGAAATGAGCGTTCCGATAACAGAACCGGAAGTCATTTTTTTGATACTAACATCGGGGACACCGTGTGCCTTGAGCACCATCGCATGCTCAACCATCGGTGCCGCCATAACACCACCTGGAATACCAGCAATTGCAACCGGGATAGAATCTGTTAGTTTTTTAGCAACAATAGCGGCAATGAAAAATGCAAGAATAACATATGGCGACACTCCCAAAAGCGCAAGGGCAATCGTAACTGGAGCTAACACAGCTGTCTCATCAGTCCCTGGAGCAATACCAATGATTGTATAAAGAACGGCTCCACTAATACTTGCCAGAACCATTTGCAAAATAATTATCATATCCATGCTTATTCGCCCTTTCCTATTTTAGTAATTTTCCTTTTCGGTTTGATGATAATACTACTAATAATAAATCCAATCACTCCGCCGATAAGACCAAAAATTAAAGGTTGAGGTGCATCCCCTGGGGCAATGATATATCCTCCCAATGTAAATGTAATACAAAGTAGCATAGCAATACCAAGGTCCTTGATTTTTACGTTATCTTCCCAAATATCAATGTTATCTTTCCGTTCCTCATCCAAAATTCCCACCTCCTCAACAAAATATTCTTACTAGAGATTTCTACGCTGAATAGATTGTACAAATTGCTCGATATCATGGAAACGAAATTTTTGTTCCTTTTCCGCAAGCTTAACCACCTGATCTATTTGATCGTCACTTGCACCTGCCATCGAAGCCATATTTCTTGCATGTAATTTCATATGACCTTTTTGAATACCTTCACTAGCTAATGCTTTAATAGCTGCAAAATTTTGGGCCAGTCCAACTGATGCTATAATTCCGGCTAACCTTTCTGCTGTTTTAACTTGCAACATCTTTGTCGCAAGCTTAGCTACCGGATGCGATGTTGTTGCGCCACCGATCAATCCAACTGCTAACGGAAGTTCAATAGTTCCAATGATTGTTTGATCACCCTTTAACTCCCATTGTGTTAATGAACGATATCGCCCTGAAATGGAAGCATAAGCATGAGCACCAGCTTCAATCGCTCTTGTATCATTACCTGTTGCAAGTACAACGGCAGAAACACCATTCATTATTCCCTTATTATGAGTAGCCGCGCGATATGGATCTGCATTCGCCAACTGATGCGCACTCACAAACTTCTGCAATACATCTTGATCACCCTGGAAAGGATTTTCGAAAACCGCCCGAGCACGCACAATCCTTTGATCAGCAAGATTAGATAATATACGTACAACTACCTTTCCTTCGGTAATCTTCTCAATTATCGGCGAGACCGCCTCAGCCATTGTGTTAACGGCATTAGCACCCATTGCATCTTTTGTATCAATCAGTAAATGCACTACAACCATTTTTTCAGTTTCACCTTGTATTACATGCACATCTAAATCTTTTGCTCCGCCACCAAATGATACAAGCGTTGGATCCTGTTTATTGCAAAGTTCTATAATTTCCTCTTTATTCTCATAAATTCTAGCTAACGCACCATAAGGGGATTTCAAGTTAGTTACTTGTATTTGGCCTCTCATAATCGAGCCAGTGTAGGAAGTTGTAAATCCACCTGTATCGTATGTTAATTTTGCAGCATGGCTTGCAGCAGCCACAACAGAAGGCTCTTCTGTAGCCATCGGTATAAAAACGTCTTCCCCGTCCACTTTAAAGTTAACTGCAACTCCCAACGGGACCGGTAAATAGCCAATCGCATTCTCTATCATCCGATCTGCCTGTCTAATAGTAAATCCATGCTCCCCCCTTATCCTACCTTTTTCCTCATCTGAGAGTTCTAGGGCTGTGGCTATTTTGTCCAAGCGTTGTTTAGGTGGCAGGTTATAAAAACCTGGAATACGTGATGTCATAACGAAATCCTCCTACTTTTAAAATCATAACCAACTCTAACCAATCGATCAAAGAAATCCCCATATCTACATGCTTAGGAATAGGCTTATAAAATGTTTCTAAATTAACGCCTCAGGCCTAAAAAACGCTGTCGGGGGTTATCATTTCATTCAACATAGTTTACTTTAATTCAATGTAGTTGAATGCAATACATTACATTATATTATTTATACATTATATATATGACAGCTTATCTACTGTTGGACCTAAAACAATAGAGCCATTTCCTATGGCAAATCACTGCAGGTTGTTCATTAGCAAAGCGATAGCTGTAAAACAAAACTCTGCCGATAGATCGACAGAGTTTTCTAAATGAATTACGTAAAAAATATCAATGGATAAACTTCATCTTCTCAGGCTACGGACGGCTCACGCTCTAATGGATCACACCGGCCACACCATCGCATCAAGATATCAAATAATTCCCTTTTCCTGAAAGGTAGCATATTCTTCTTCACTAAAATGCAACCATCCTTTATAAATCTCGTCATTATGCTCCCCTAATTCTGGACCTGTCCATGCTACTTTACCTGGCGTTTCACTCAACTTTGGAACAATTCCGGGCATGTGTATGTCACCAAGCTGTTTATCCGTCATTTTTAAAATCATATCGCGCATCTGATAGTGCATATCACGTGAAATATCTTCTGCCGTATAAATCCCGCCTGCCGGAACACCTGCATTGTTCAGTTTTTCTGTCAGTTCTTCCAGCTCATAGTTCACCGTCCACGCCGCAATCATTTCATCTAATTCTTTTTGGTTCTCTCCTCTGGCATTATGATTCATAAACCGCGCATCACTTGCTAATTCCTCCCGGTCCATGACTTTAGCTAAGCGCTGAAATATATTATCAGCATTGGCACCAATCACAATCCACTTCCCAGATTTCGTCGGGTAATTATTGGATGGCGCTACACCAGGTAGTGAGGTTCCGGTACGTTCACGAGTAACACCAAGTTTCATATATTCAGTTAAACTACTTTCCATGACTGCAAAAACAGATTCATATAATGCGGTATCAACCAATTGACCTGCCCGATTTTCCGAATGATCTCTGTGATGTAATGCCATCAATGCGCCAATGACACCAAACATCCCGGCCAATGAATCCCCGATTGAAACACCAATCCTTGTTGGCGGCCGATCCGGATAGCCTGTTACATGCCGAATACCACCCATCGCCTCTCCAACACTGCCGAATCCCGCTCGATCTTTATATGGACCTGTTTGTCCAAATCCGGAAATGCGTACCATAATGATTGAAGGATTAATCTGCTTTAAATCCTGATAGCCAATGCCCCATTTCTCCATTGTTCCCGGTCGAAAGTTTTCAACTACAATATCTACTTCTTTCACCAATCGTTTTACAATAGCTTGTCCTTCCTTCTGCTTTAGATTCAACGTTATACATTTCTTATTTCTTGCTTGAATAGGCCACCACAATGATTTTCCTTCATACTTTGCCGATCCCCAGTTTCTTAATGCATCCCCATGAAGAGGAAGTTCAACCTTAATAACTTCCGCACCAAAATCGGCTAGTAATCTCGAACAAAAAGGACCCGCAATAAATGATCCAAACTCTAACACTTTTACTCCTTCTAATGGTCGCTTTGCTTGTTCTTTTTCCAATACCATTCAAACAACTCCCTTCCCTTAGGATTTAATAGTATTTGTTGCCAAACCTGCGTTCATTACTTGACCCGGCAACTTGTAGCCGAGCAACTTCTCCAAGCTTCGCGCAGTTCCGATGAGTCTGTCAACTTCTGGATCAACAGGAATCTGCATCATCTTAAACATGTGCACAACATCCTCCAAACTCACATTGCCTGTCGCCCCTGGTGCAAAGGGGCAGCCACCAATTCCCCCAAGTGCTCCGTCAAATTTTCGGATGCCTGCTTCATATCCAGCAACAATATTCGCCAGCCCCATCCCTCTCGTATTATGAAGGTGCAAACTAAAATCCAACACCGGAAAATCTGCCTGTAATTGCTTAACGAAATCAGACACTTGCATTGGATTGGCCATACCTGTTGTATCTGCAAGCATAAAACGGGTTACACCACGGGAAGCAATTTGATTGATCACAGCTTTGACACGGTCCACTGCATATAATCCTTCAAACGGACAGCCAAACGTTGTTGCTAAACCAACATTTACTTGCTTGCCATGAGCTTCCATTAATTCAAAAATCTCACCTATTACTTCAATTGACTCCGCTACTGTTTTGTTTATATTTTTCTTATTATGTGTTTCACTTACAGATACCACAACATTGACTTCATCTACACCTGCCTCGATTGCCCGCTCCGCACCCTTTTTATTTGGAATTAAAGCAATGACATCAACAAGCGCTCTATTCAGCCCTTTAATAACTTCTTTCGCGTCACTTAATTGGGGGATCGCTTTAGGTGAGACGAACGATGTTGCCTCGATCCGTTTCACTCCTGAGGCAATAATCCCGTTAAGAATGTTAATTTTATCTGTAGTATTAATCCATTCCTTTTCCATTTGGAAGCCATCTCTACCAGTCACATCCGTCAATATCACTTTTTCATAATTCAAAGCTGTCTCTCCTTTCGCCTGCTACAATAATAAGTTAGGTAAAAATAGCACAATCGACGGGAAAATAATTAATATAATAATCAAAATAATAATCGGAATGATATAGGGTGTTACACCTTTTACAAGATCGATAAATGGTAATTCGCCAACCCTTGTAATAGCGAATAAAACCATGCCAAACGGTGGCGTTATTTCACCAATCATTAAAGCAACAATCATAATTATTCCAAAATGCAGCGGGTCCCCACCTACTTCCATAATCAACGGAACAAGCACAGGTGTTGCAATCGTTATCGATACAATCGAAGATAGGAACATGCCTAGTAATAAAAGGAATACTAAACAAAGCCCCATCACTACATAATAATTTTCTGTCAGATTCGTAATACTGTTCGCAAATGTAACAGGGACACGTTCACGAATCAGAATCCAGGCGAAAATATTAGCAACTCCGAGAATAATCATGATCACTGCACTATCCCGCATCGTTCGTTTAAAAATATCGTATAAATGCAACAAAGAAATGGTCCGGTAAACAATTGTCGAGAGAATAATCGCATACAATGCACCTATCCCGGCTGCCTCCGTTGCGGTAAATATTCCAGTCAGTACACCGCCAATTAAAATGACTGGCGTTAGCACGGATAAAAATGCTTTTCGTGCGGTTGTCCAGATCCTTTTAAGTGATGCTCTTTCTTCAATCGGATAATTATTTTTAACTGCTTGTATAGCGACAAATATACTCAATGATAATGCCATCAATAATCCTGGTATAATCCCCGCCACTAACAGTTTATTAACAGATACACCTGCAATAATGGCATACAATACAACTGGAATGCTTGGTGGAATAATCGGCCCTATTAATGATGATGCAGCTGTAATACTAGCGGCAAATCGCTTGGGATAATTCGCATCTCTCATTGCTTTTATTTCCACTGCCCCTAGTCCTGCAGCGTCAGCCGTTGCCGATCCACTCATCCCGGAAAAAATAACACTTGCTAAAATATTAACTTGACCAAGTCCACCCCGAAAATGACCAACCAATGCCTTCGCAAAATCAAACAAACGCGTCGTGACATTGGATTCATTCATGACCTTACCAACGAGCAAAAACAAAGGGATTGCCAGCATTGTAAAACTATCCAGGCCAAAAACAGTCCGCTGTGCGATTAAATAATCAGGAATGTCGAAGATCCCACGCTCTATGAAAAAATAACTCAGTGATGCCAAACCCATGGAGAAAACTGCCGGTATACCTAGTACAAGTGCCAAGACTAATATAACCAGCATAGTGATAATACTCATTTAACATCACCGCCTTTCCCTTTTACCAGATCTGATACATAGCTGATTAACTGATTTGCAAAATACCATAACATCAACAGGGAGCCTACAAATAATGCTAAATAGAGAACCCCTTGTGAAATGGGAACCATCGTTAACGGGATCTCCCAACGATCGATCGTCATTTTAATACTCCCAGTAAGAAAGCTCACTGAAACAATCGCTGAAAACACAGTCGTGAAAAAGTAAAATCCAACTTGCGCCCTATATGGCCATTTCTTCACCAGACCGTCTATTAAATCAACACGCAAATGATCCCTGTATTTCACCGCAACGGCTGCACCAAGCAATACAGACCAAAGGTTAAAATATCTCGCAGACTCTTCACTCCACGTTAAAGGCGCATCAAGTACGAATCGGAAAAACACCTGCAGTAAGACAACAATAAAAAAAGCAATAAAAAGTAATGTTGCGATATGTTCTATCACTAACGTAATAGCTGTCATTGTTTTCTTGTATAAGTTCGAAAACATTTTCTTCCTCCTCTACATTAAATTACAGATCTCCTATCACTTTTTGCACCTCTTCATATACCCCCGGCGCCAATTCATTCTCAATAATTCTTTCAATAGCCGGTTGGGCTTTTTCCCTCATTTCCTCCTGATCCGGTTCAATGATTTCCATACCGCCTGCTTCGATATCTTCTAAAAATTCTTTATTGCTCTTTTCTACGATGTCATCCGCATAAGCAAGGGTTTCATCAATCGCTTGCTCCAAAATATCCCGCTGTTCCGCGGTTAATTTATGTTTCCATGTATCTTCACTGACAAGCCATTGTTGGTATAATTCGATGTGCTCCGTTTTCATTAAGTACTTCTGATAATCCCACATTTGCCGTCCTGCTATGTTAGTAAGAAAATTTTCCTGGGCATCCACTGTACCTGTCTGCAGTGCCGATACAATCTCTGTCGCTGCTATCGGTGTTGGCAATGCACCTAATTCTGCCCAAACATCAACCCACCATTCAATCTCAGGCATTCTTATCTTTAATCCTTTTAATTCATCAACATCAGAAAATGGTTTATTGGAAGTTGTCCAACGGGCGCCGTAACCGTGCATGCCCATAGGAATAATACCGCCCTTTTCCTTGGCAATCTCTTTGATTTTATCCCCGGCCGGACTATCCATATATTCCCTCATGGAATCTAAATCAGGAAACAAAAAAGGAATCGCAATGGCATTATATTCGGGGTAATATAACTCAGCCTGTATAACGTTATAACCCAGATCAATTTCCCCTAAATTCATTTGTTCCAGTGCTTCACGCTCCCCGCCCAATTGTCCATTCATAAATAGTTCAATCTCCATAGATTCGTCACTCAATTCTGTTATTTTAGATGCAAAAAAATCGACGATATCTTTATCGATCCCGGAATAGTCCATCGTTGTTGCAAAAACAAGCTCGGTTTTCTCATCTTGCGTACCGCTAACAGCTGTCCCACACCCGGAAAGAACAAGCGTAATTAACGTTATGTAGGTAAGCAAAGTGCGTCCCATTATTGCCATCCTCCTTCTAATACTTCGTTGGGAAACAAGGCTAAGATACAATCCAGATCGATACGAATATGTTTTTCCATGAGAAGCTTTGCATCGTCACCTCTGCCATCTCTAATCGCTTGATAAATATTAAAATGTTCGTCAATAAAGCTATCAACACGAACATAAGCAAACTGAACCAATACATTTCTGCAATAAAGCACTTTCGCCCGCAAACCGTTCATCACACTGATTAAATGAGAATTCCCTGAAGCCCGAATAATAGCTTCATGAAATCTCGTATTACATTGATAGATTTCTGAAGTATTTCCTTCTTTTAGATCAGCCACTGTCTGCTCCAGTATTTCCCGCAGATCCTCTATCTCATCTACCGTCGCAATTTCTGCCGCTAAAGCACAGGCTAATGATTCTATGCTTTGGCGCAATTGATAGAGTTCAATGATGTCATTTAAATCCGGTTGGAATACATACAAGTTTTGCTCCCTTTTCACCAGGAAACCTTCATGTTCTAAAATGCGCATCGACTCCCTGACCGGGCTCCTGCTTAATTGCAGATTCTTTGCTATTTTTGATTCAATCAATTTTTCCCCTGGATCCCACCCCCCGTCCAAAATATGTTGCTTTAACTGGTCGTATACTTGTTGATATAGCGGTTCACTTTTATTTATTTTCAACATAAACAGCCCCCATTAGCTTCAATCTGTCGACGGTCGACAGATTCTGAAATTTCAATGAAATAACCATACCACGTTTAGACAATTTAGTAAATATGATTATTCAAAATATTATTGTTTCGACAAAACAGGCTTTAAAATGATTAATATAGACAACAGATCGAGTAAGTGATACTATTTATATTATTCTGCAAAGTTATAAACGCAAGGAGGATACATATTGAATAAATTATTTGAAGGATTAGATAATATTCACGAAGAAATAATTGCTATTCGGCGTCATTTACATCAACATCCAGAGCTTTCATTCCAAGAAATTCAGACAGCTAAATACATCACCGATTACCATGAAAAATTAGGAAGCCAGGTGAGAACCAATGTTGGGGGTAATGGTGTAGTTGCCTATCTTCAAGGTGATAAACCAGGACCAACAGTAGCGCTGCGGGCAGACTTTGACGCACTACCCATTCATGAACAGACCGAGGTTCCATTTCGGTCAAATAATGATGGGGTGATGCACGCTTGTGGACATGATGGACACACAGCAACTTTACTGGGGCTTGCCAAAGTTTTACATGGCATGAAAGCGGAAATCGAAGGTACGATTGTTTTTCTCCATCAACACGCGGAAGAATTACCTCCAGGTGGGGCTATTGACATGATTAAGGACGGTTGTCTTGATGGAGTTGATGTTATTTTTGGAACACATTTACAAGCCCAGATGCCGCTCGGTGAAATCGGCTATCGCTCCGGACCTTTACAGGCCTCTCCTGATCGTTTTGATATTAAAATCAAAGGTGAAGGCGGCCATGGTGCATACCCGCATGAAACAAAGGACAGTATCCTGATTACCGGCCAGTTGATTACTAACCTGCAGCAAATTGTCAGTAGAAAAGTGGACCCGCTGGAATCTGCAGTTGTCTCTGTCTGCTCCATTGAAGCAAAAAATCCATATAATGTCATCGCAGACACTGTCTCATTGACTGGTACTGTTCGTACTTTTAAGGAAGAGGTCCGTAACATGATTGAAAGTGAAATTGAAAGGGTTGTGGAAGGGACATGCCTTGTTTCGGATGCTTCATATGAGTACGAGTACTTTAGCGGTTATCCGACAACGGTTAATCATCAAGCGGAAACTGAATTTGTTGCAGCACTGGCTCCAACCGTACCCGGTGTGCAAACGGTTAAAGAGACAGCACCTGTTATGGGAGGCGAGGACTTTTCCTATTATTTACAGCAGGTAAAAGGTACTTTTTTCTTCACAGGGGCAATGAATCCTGCATGGGAAATGGCCTATCCGCATCACCATCCAAAGTTTGATATCGATGAAAGGGCATTATTAGTTGCCGCAAAAGTACTTGGCTCAGCAACCTTGACTTATATGAAAGAAAATGCATAAAAAACCTATTTCCTTGCTAGTCATAAAGCGCACAAGACCTTTTTATCCGCAATGTACATGTGTAGAAAGAAGAAAGAGGAGATGAAAAGATGACACAGCAACTCCAGAGCCTATGGAAGGATTGGCGCTTACATACCCTCGTTTTAGCGATCGTTTTGCTTACTGAACTTATCGGATCCCATGAGGTTTCTATCGGCCCGGGTCTTATTTTACTTTTGCCGATGCTTTACGCGGTGATTATAGGGATTGCATTGTTTTTCACACCACTTGTTAAAGAAAGGCAAGCTAAAAATGCAGAACAGCTCGTTTTTTTATCGGTAACTCTGCTCATAGCCAAATTTGGTGTCCAAGCAGGGCCTGCATTACCAAAGTTAATTGCAGCAGGACCTGCTTTACTGCTTCAGGAATTTGGCAATTTAGGCACCATATTCTTAGCCTTGCCAGTAGCATTATTGCTCGGCCTTAAACGTGAAACCATCGGGATGACACATTCCATCGGACGTGAAGCAAACATCGCATTAATATCCGATAAATATGGCTTTGCTTCACCGGAAGGACGCGGAGTAATGGCAATGTATATTTTTGGAACTGTCTTCGGCGCTATTTTCATTGGATTACTATCCGGATTTCTATCAAGTGTGACACCAATACACCCTTTATCTTTCGCAATGGCAACCGGTATAGGAAGCGGAAGTATGGCTGCCGCGGGATTAGGTCCGCTTGTCGCATCATTTTCAGACATAAGTGAGGATATCATCGCCTTTTCTGGTGCTAGTAACCTTGCCTCATCTGTAACAGGACTGTATATGAGTATTTTTATCGGCTTACCATTAACTGAAAAATTATATCAATGGTTCCGTGGGAAAAAGAACAAAAATGGACATTCGTCCAATAATTCCGATCCAGAGTCAAAGGCGGTGCTATAAATCATGCTAAAAAGTATCCAAGAATGGGTTATGATCTTTATTATTATTGGAGCAATAATAATACTTGGCAATTGGATAGGCTACGATATATTACCAACAACGGCAATCCCCGGAATCCTTGCATTGATTGCTATTTGTTTAATGGGGTTAATCATCCATCGACTGCTTCCGTTCCAATTGCCCAGCATTGCATATATTGGCATCCTAGGCTTTATCATTACCATTCCAGGAGTGCCGGGCTCCACATATATTGTTCAATGGACAAATGAGGTAACACTTTTGGCGATTACAACACCAATACTAGCATATGCCGGCATTTCTATCGGAAGATCATGGGCAGACTTTGCTAAATTAGGTTGGAAGACGATTATCGTCGGAATGTGTGTCCTGCTAGGCACATTTATGGGATCTGCAATCATTGCTGAAATTGTCTTAAGATATCAAGGGATTATTTAATAGGAGATATTTATAAGTTTTATATGGAATAAAAAAAACAAGAATGCTACCATCTACTAGAAAAACTGATGGTGGCATTTTTCATGACGCCGGACAAGATTTTCAATGGAATCAATGGCACAAATTGCTCGGTCCCCTTGTCTCGTTGAAGCGAATACGATCATAACTTTATGCTTATCTCCAGGATCTATAAGCGTGATATTTATAAGTTTGAACTGTTTCGTATAACAATAGAACTTCATCATTTGTAAGCAAAAAACCCAACCCCTTAAGCAGCATTCGCTCCTTAAGGGGTTGCAGTGTATTAAGTGCAGTATTTTTAATTACATTTTCCCTTCAACAACTTCCAACACTTTTTGATCGTATACATTTTCACCGCCAATATATGTTGCCAGCACTTTAATATTTCTTATTTCTTTCGGATCAACTTCCTGTGGATTTTTATCTAAAACAGCAAAGTCCGCTTTCTTACCACACTCGATACTCCCCAAGCTATCCGCCTTGTCTATTAATTCAGCACCATAGATTGTCATAGATTTTAGGGCGGTAATCACATCAATCTTCTGTTCGGGGCCTAAAACTTCTCCACCTCTCGTTATTCGGTTCACCGCAGCCCAAACGGAGAATAATGGAGAAATAGGTGTGATCGGACAATCCGAATGCAGCGTAAATAATAAATCCCGCTCTACAATATCAGCCAAAGGATTGATCCGGCGCGCCCTCTCTTCCCCTAGAAAAATATTTTTATGCCTGTCTCCCCAGTAATAGACATGATTAATAAAAATAGAACCTGCGATATCCAACTCTTTCATTTTATCCAAATCCGCTGTTGTTGCTGTTTGGACATGTTCTATTCGATGCAGATGATTCTTGCGCGGTGCTTTTTTTATTGCGTTCTCATAAGCGTCAATGATAGATCCGATCGCCCTGTCTCCATTGCCATGAGTCGCTATTCTAAATCCTCTCTTGTGCAGATCCAATATTTCCGCTTCAAAATCATGCTGTTCATGTATAGTCTCACCGACAACATCTGGTGCGTTTTGATAGGGCTCTCTCAAGGCTCCGGTTAAACCTTGAATAGATCCATCCTGGAACATTTTCGCACTGTCTAGAAAAGCCAGACCATCAGATTTTTCCTGCAGTTCTTTGTTCAGCTGTTCCGAATCATACCCCGCATAAATACCATCTTCACGCAGCAGGTCATGCATAATCATCAGCTGCGTACGTATAGGATTTACCCTCTGTTTTGCCGCCTTCAAATGTATATCAATATCCTTTTCTCCCAGCACCAGACCTAGACCTGCATCAGTGTTCGTCGTAATACCCTGTCTTAAATATTCATTTGACGCCTTTTCAATTAGGGACATTACGGTTTCTTCACAAGGAAATGGGATTACATCCTCGATTGGTTGTGTTGCTCCTTTTTCAAAAAGGACACCATTCAATTTGCCTTCCTCATCACGTCCAAACTGTCCTTTTTTTGTATCCTTTACACTTTCGTCAATGCTGGCTAATTCTAAGGCTTTGGAGTTCACAGCTGCCAGATGCCCGGAAACATGATTAATAAATACCGGATGATTTGGTGCTGCTTCGTCTAGTTCTCCTCTAGTAGGGTGGCGCATTTCCTCAAGAAGTGTATCGTCATACCCGTAACCTTCAATCCATTCAGATAGTGGTACGTCTTCAGATCGATCGCGAATTTTATCCAGTATGTTTTTGATACTTTTATTAGTCGGTGTGCTGCAATCAATCTTATTCATATTTAAAGCGTGCATGAGAATATGGTTGTGAGTATCAATGAAGCCTGGGATAAGTGTAGCACCATTTAAATCAATCACTTTACAATTATTTGCTTGATTCACCCCATCTTTTGGTGGTGTTTTCTCTGCCCATCTTCCAACAATTTCGTCACCCGAAACCGCAATGGACCCCGCAATGAAATTGTGCTTATCAAGCGTCAAAATATTACCATTGATAAATAACAAATTTACTTTAATCATTAATTATCCCCCCATTAACTTTTATTAACATTCTGAAAAACTAATTTGCGGACTCTACCTCATCAACTTCGGCAGTTGGATCCTTAACATTTTTATATGCAAAGTAATATGTTGTAACTTCTTCATCTGCTGAGTGTTTCGTCAACAGACTTACGATCACTAAAAGCAAAAATGAAGAAACTAAGCCTGGCAGGATTTCATGTATACCAAAAGGAACCCCAAACGCACGCCATATAAGCGTAATAACTAAAGAACCGATTATACTTGATATGACTCCTTTTTTGGTGGCACGTTTCCAAAACATAGCAGCTAGCATTGGCATGACAAGTGTAACTGCAGTAAATGATAAAGCATACTGGTAAATTTCAATGATGTCATTTATCATTAAAGCGATAGCTAACCCGAGAACTGCCATCCCACCTACTGACATGCGAGCAACCTTTAATATTTTGGCATCTTCTGCATCCGGAGAAATCCAACCTTGATAAATATCTTTAGATATATTGATAGCCCCGCTTAGCAGGAAAGAAGTAGCTCCTGTTAAAAGGGCAGCTAAAAGAGAAACCATAAACAAACCGCCAATTGCCGGTGGGAATAAATCAACTAAAAACTGCGTATAAACCAAATCTGGATCTGTTCCGGCCGGCAGAGATTGTAATGCCATAATCCCTATTAAAATACCCAATAATCCAATAATACCTGAAATAATAAACCCGACAATGATAGACCAGACTCCAACTTTCGTCGATTTCGCAGCTGTAAGCCGCTGCCATGTCGTCTGCCAGACAATATAAAAAGGACCAAATACAAGAAAGTAGTTTAAGAGTTCTTTCCAGCCGATACTAAAGAAATTAAATAATTCCTTTGGTGTATTTTCTATAACTTCTTTCGTGCCCCCTACATGATTTAAACCTAATATAAACATGAATATAACCCCTGCAAGAATGACGACTGTTTGAATTGCATCTGTCCAGGCGACACTGGGCAGTCCACCCATTAAAGTAAAAGATACACAAATAATAAATCCTATAAAGATTCCTGTAACAACGGAAATATCAATAATTGAAGATAAGATAGAACTCATTCCTACAATTTGCATACTGAACGTTGGTGTCATGTATAAAACACCTATGATAATTGCTGGAATAAGACCTGCAGCTTTTCCAAACCTACGCACAAATAAATCAGGTATCGTATATAATTTTAACTTTCTAATCGTTGGACCTAAAATAGCTACAAATACAATAGTAAATAGCACAAAACTGATTACAGTAATAAAATAAGAAATCCCTATTTCAAAACCTTTTCCTGCCCCCCCAATAAGTGCTGCAGACCCGGTAACGGTTGCAATGACACTACCACAAATAGGGAAAAAGCCAAGACTAAAATCCGCCATAACATAGTCATCAGCTGTTTTAATCTTTCTGGAAAATAAAAATCCGACCAAAAGAATACCAAGCAAAAATGCCCCAACCCATATGACCCATAAATTCATGTATCGCTCCTCCTCTACTAGATGGTTTTTCTTAATCAAAGAGCTGCAAAAGACTATCCACTTTACTGTTCCGAACAAGCGGCCTATGTTGTTAGCGCTTTCGATCCCCGTATTACAAAGCTTATACAATATTGGTATCAAATACAATAAATTTTAAATATTCCTTTTATTATAAATGCTGATATTCATTATTTGTATTTACTATAAAAAGGATTAGTCTTCAGCTTCAGTAATTAAAAATACCTTCTGAACATCCCTAAAGGAATACATGTTTCAAGACGAATACCCGGAATGCTTGGAGATAGAAGTTATTTGTCGATTACCTAAAACTGTGTAACTAAGAATACTATCGCATGCATAAGTATTAGGTTTTGGAAATAATTTGAAGGCTAGTATGAGAAAAAAAGAAAATTACTTAATGAAACTTATGAAGCAAGAAGTGCTTTGAGAGAAATAAAATGTTACTATCGGGCTATTCAGAAAGAGAAGCAATTCAAAGGAAAGGGGGATATTCACAACTTGGCTAATATCTTTGATCCCTTTATTATTTTTCATTACAAATACCGGATACATATTAGCCACCTCTTTCTATTTTCTATTAAGTGAATGTAAGAAGTGGAATTACCTGCTGGAGAAGAGATAAAACTACTTACTCATTTCATTGAATCTATCGCCCAACGAGACTAATAAATGAAAAAAATGTGCCAGATGCATAAGCATACCGGCAGATTTTTTGTTAAATTCAAATACACTATAAAAGTAATTTTCTTCATCCTCTTGGGATTCTTGGGACGAAGGGACAGGCTCCTAGTTCATTGTCTCTTCATCCTACCCCGCCCCATGATTTCCTTATCTCACTACTACAGCACCAACAAGTTTGGTGCTTCAATATACTTAACCAAAATCTGTAAAAACTCCGCTCCGTCCGCACCGTCTAAAATTTGATGATCGAAAGTTAAACTGAACGGAATGACTTTTTCCATCTCAACTTTCTGATCATCGTTTAATGTTAGTTCCTCTTGCAGTGCACCGACACCAAGGATCCCTGACTCTGGTGAATTTAAGATCGGTGTGAAGTACCCTACACTTGTTGCTCCCATATTTGTGATGGTGAAGATTGAAGAGGAAGGTAAGTCTAGGTCTGCTGCACCTTCTCTTGCTTGTGTTGTGAGGTGACAGGCACCCAATACTATTTACTAGCAGTTAGCTCCTCTTCTAAGTCTAGTAAACTTTTACCCCTATATTTCCTTTTATTTTCTCTATAAAATATTGAAGTTGCTTTTTTGTCCGGTTCAACATATCTTCATCAAATATAACATGATCACTCGTTTTATCGATGTCACTGTCTTTGTAATAAAGGCCCTTTAAATTATGGGATTTCATCGTTGCTAGCAATGGCTTCAATGCATATTCGAGCGCCAATAAATGGGATGAACTTCCGCCTGTCATGACAGGCAGTACATATTTGTCTTGTAAAATATCTTGTGGCAAGATATCAAATAATGCTTTTAGTACGCCAGAATACGAAGCTTTATATACCGGTGAACCAACAATTACACCATCCGATTTTCCTATCGTCTTAGCAATTTCCTTTATTTTAGGACTGTTAAAATTTGCAAAAAGTAAATCCTCTGCTTCAATATCTTTCACCGAAATATGCTTAACGGAATATCCTTCCTCTTCCGCAAGGTCACCTAAATAGTAAAGGATACGTTCTGATCGCGATAATGCTGATGGACTGCCCGAAACAATTACAATTTGACTCATCTTCATTCTCCTTCCCTTTTTAACAACGTGACCCTTTCATAAAAACCGACGCTCTTCATCTACTTCGCTAATGCTTTTTCCAAATGTTCGACCCCGACTTCGGTTACTGCTCTGCAAACATTTTCTTCTCCGATTTCAACAACAGGCACATAACGCACCCCTTATTTCGCTTCTAATATATCTCTAGGATCATCATTTTCAGTTACGTCAATCGTTTTATAAGCTAAATCTTTTTCTGCCAAGTATGTTTTTACCTCATTACAATAACTACATCCTTATTTCGACCAAACTACAATGGATTGCTCTTTTGCCAACTTCATCCCTCGCTTTAATTATAAACCACTTTTTTCGTTTTTTATCGTGATGTTTCCGCTTGTTTCCGGTAACGATTTTTGATAAACGGCAGCCCTAAATTCCCACGTAATGTATCACTTTCATAGTTGCGGTTGAAATATCCTTTTTCCTCCAGTATCGGAACGACAAACGTTAGAAAATCATCATATTGTTTACCCATGACATACATGCTGATGACGAACCCGTCGGCAGCTTCGTTATCTACCCATTCGATCATTTTGTCAGCTACTTGTTCATACGTGCCGAAGAATTCACTTTTCGGAGTCGCTACACTTAAGGCCACTTCTCTTAACGTTAAGTTTTCTTTCTTCGCCATTGCTTTAATTTCGTCTGTCGTTGATTGAAAACTGTTTTTTCCTACATCACCAATGTCTGGGAACGGTTCATCAAGGGGAAACTGACTGAAATCAAAATGATCGAAGTAACGCCCGAGATAATTTAATGCTTCCTCTATACCAATTAAGTTTTTTATTTCCTTGTATTTCGCTTCTGCGTCTTCTACTGTCGCACCAATGATTGGAGAGAGTGCCGGTAAAATCGCAATGTCATCTCTTTTTCTGCCATTTTGGGCTGCTTGATCCTTTAGATCACGATAATATCCTTTCGCACTTTCCAATGTCGCCTTATTTGTGAAAATTGCTTCCCCGTGTTTCGCAGCAAAAGCAATTCCTGTCTTAGATGCACCAGCCTGGAAAATAACTGGCTGACCTTGTTTGGAACGGTCGATATTTAATGGACCATGTGCTTTAAAAAATTCTCCTTCATGATTTAACCGGTGCATCTTACCTGCATCAAAGAATTGTCCTGTTTCACGGTTTCTAACAAACGCATCATCTTCCCATGAATCCCATAATCCTTTCGCAACTTCCAAATATTCATCCGCCATTTGATAGCGCAAGGAGTGGTCTGGGTGGTTTCCTTTATTGAAATTCGACGCCGTTCCTTCCAGTGGTGTCGTTACAACATTCCAGCCAGCCCTTCCACCGGAAATTTTATCCAATGATGCAAATTGCCGTGCAATATTAAATGGCTCACTATAAGTTGTCGAAACCGTCCCAACTAAGCCGATATGCTTTGTCACTGCTGCCAGTGTCGATAATAATGTGAGAGGCTCAAAGCGATTTAAAAAATGGGGAATGGATTTTTCATTAATGTGCAATCCATCCGCAATAAATACAAAGTCAACTCCAGATTGTTCAGCTTTTTGCGTCACATCGATATAATGATTTAAATTAATGCTTCCATCTGCAGGAACATCTTCTGATTTCCAGGAGTTCATATGACCGCCCGGACCTTGGATTATAATACCGAGTTTTATCTTTTTCTTAGCCATTTTTTTACTTCCTCTCTATGATTAGCTCTCAAGTAAATCCACACCATACCATTTCTCAGATAGCTCAGAGAGAACGCCATTTTCTCTCAGCTTCTCGATTGTATTGTTGATTTCAGAAATTAACGCATCATTTTCATCTGTCTTCTTAAACGGCAATGCAACAGGTTGATCGCCAAATGGCTCACCAACTATTCCAAGCGGTATGCCTTTCTCATTAATTTGTGCGAGTAAAATCTCTCTTCCTGATACAAAACCATCTATCTTGCCATTGCCAACATCCGTGTAAATGACATCGTTCGATTCAAATGTAACGATTTCATAACCACCGTCCGGGAATTTTTCTTTCAACACATTTTCATAATTTGATCCGAGCACATTGGCAATTGTTTTTCCACTCAAATCATCTAATGATTGGATATTTCGGTTTTTTTCCCCTGTTGCAATTACGGTCTTGGAGTTGTAGTAGGGAGTCGTGAAATGATATTTCTCTCCTCTTTTCTTTGTTGCAGCAAAGTTTGCCACTGTATCAACTTTTCCAGACTCTAAATTAGCTAGCAGGCCATTCCAATCCGTTAGCACCCACTCTATCTCATAACCCATTTCGTCAAATATAGCTTGAATGACATCAACACTAAACCCTTTTAACTCGCCACCTTCTTTAAAATACTGGGGATATCCGTCCGGCCCAGCACCGATTTTAATCACTTTTTTTCCAGCTTCCTCCCCTCCGTTAGTCGAACAACCTAATAACAGGGACAAAAACAAAACACTAATTAACATGACGAATCTTCTCATTTATTTCTCACCTAATCCTCAAAGTCTATTGATCATTTTCTAGTAAATCCACATCAAACCATTTCAGAGATATCTCCGAAAAAGTTCCATCCTCTTTAAGCTTTTTAATTACTTCATTTATTTCCAGGATCAACGCATCATTTTCTTCTGTTTTTTCAAATGGAAAAGCAACTGACTGGTCACCAAACGGTTCTCCTATAATTTGTAACGGAATATCACGCTGACTAATTTGGGCCAGCAACTGCTCTCTGCCATATATAAATCCATCTACTTTTCCAGAGGAAACATCCGTATATACAACATCATTGGATTCATAGATAACAAGCTCATATTTTTCTTCCGGGTAGTGTTCTTTTAAGACATTTTCAAAATTAGTTCCCATGATACTCGCCAATTTCTTTCCTTCTAAATCATCTAATGACTGAACGTTAGGATCCTCATTCGATGAAGCGATGACGGCTTTAGAGTTATAATAAGGATCCGTGAAATGATACGTTTCTGCTCTCTCTTCTGTTGCAGCAAAATTAATCGCTGTATCTACTTTTCCAGATTGCAGGTTTGCTAACACACCATTCCAATCCGTTAACACCCAGTCTATTTCATAACCTAACTCTCCAAAAACAGCTTCAAAGATATCGACATTAAACCCTTTCATCTCTTCATCTTCTTTAAAAGTATGTGGAAAACCATCCGGCACTGCCCCTACCTTCATCACCTTATCCTCCGACGTACTCTCCGCGGATTCACTTTCCCCACATCCCGCAATAAACAACAATCCGGCCACCAAGAATAATAGGAATCTCTTCATTTATTTTCTCCTCTCCAGTTTCAAGTCTAAGCGACATAAGGTTTGCTTATCCGCTGCTCATACCAGCCCTGCAACTGACTGTATAAGAAAGTGATCGCCCAATAGATCAAACCAACCGCTAGATAGGCTTCAAAGAATCGCAAATTTGCTGAGGCAAGCAACTTCCCTTGTGCTAACAATTCCGTAACCCCGATTGTAAATGCTAAAGACGAATTCTTTATCAGACCGATGAACATATTCCCTGTTGCCGGAAGCGCATTTCGTACAGCTTGCGGTAAAACAATCCCCCGCATCGCTTGGGCATACGTCATGCCAACCGATGTAGCTGCTTCCGCCTGCCCTTTATCTACAGACTCTAAGCCTGCACGGAAAATTTCAGCCAAATAGGATGACGTATTTAAACTAAAAGCGATAATTGCTGCAGTTCCCGCACCAAGTTCATTGAGAGCCGGGAACAGTTGTGGCAGCCCGAAATAGATCATCAACAGTTGGACGAGTACAGGCGTCCCTCTGAAAAAGGAAATATATACTTTTGCCATTTGTAGAAGAACTGGTACTTTGTTAACGAGGATGATTGCAAGAATGACACCGATAGTAATGGCAATCGCCATGGAAATAATCGTTAAATATAATGTGATCGGCAAATATTTAAGTAACTCTGGAATAATCTGAACGACATAGCTGAAATCAATATTCAATAAAATCACACCCTCTTTTTTACTATCGCAATTGCTTATTCAAAACAGGCACTGTTAACTGACTTAATAATTCAAAGGACTTCAGCCTTTTTTCCCTATCCAGTATGGGAGTATGGATAATAAAATCACCTATTTGAAAGGCGGATGCTAACTTGTCGAGTTCCTCCTTAATAAATGCTGGACTTCCCGCAATCATCTCGACTTCCTGCTCCTTTACCTCCTTCATTGACTCCTCTGATTGTTCACGGAATGCTTCCACTTGTTCAAGCGTCTGGACAGATATCGAACGGCCGCTTTCCGTAAAGATTTTGTAAATCTTATAATTTCGTGCTTCTTGTTCTGCCAGCCCTTGCGTTTCTGCAGCAAAGGAAGCAATCGCAACGATGAATTTCCCTGCAGGATAAATCTCTCGATACGTTTCGACAGCTTTCCTGAGAAAGTCATTATTACTGTTTAAAAAGTGAGCATATACGAAGTTTGCACGTTGCTCTGCTGCAAGTTTTGCACTAGTTGAACTTGCGCCGAGCAGAAATACAGGCACTTCTTCCTCTGGTTTTGGCAAGGGTTTCGCACCATATAATTCATGGTCTTCCGGCAATGTATCATGAATGAAATGATGAAGCGCCCTGAATCGTTCATCGAAATCAATATCACTGCCAGCACCACCGTAACTTAATGCTTGTGTCGATAAGGATAAACCGCCTGGCGCTTTCCCTATCCCAAGCTCCACCCTTCCAGGGGAGAGCAAGGATAAGAGCTGGAAGTCTTCTGTCACTTTGTACGGACTATAATGTTGAAGCATCACACCACCTGAGCCAACTTTAATGGATGTCGTCTTTGCCAGTAAATGAGAGATTAGCACTTCCGGTGAGGCCCCCGCCAGGTCAAGTGTCTGATGATGTTCAGAAACCCAAAAACGTTCATAACCCCATTCCTCCGCTTTTTGAGCTAGTTCCATTGTGCTTTTCAACGCCTCTCCCGCTGTTTGCCCTGGGAAAATTGGGCTTTGATCAAGTATGCCTATTTTATATGTCAATTCTTTCTCCCCCTCCATTATTTCCTGTTATAAAACCAGTTCCTTCACATGCTCTGTAGGATGAAACGGTTCTTCAGCAACGCCATTATTACGATGAACATCTTTTAAAAACTTCTTCGTTCGCTCTTTTTGCGGACGAACGAATATTTCCTCTGGTGTTCCTTGTTCAACAATCACGCCATCTGCCATAAAAATTACTTTATCCGCTATTTTACGGGCGAAGTTCATTTCATGCGTTACAATAATCATCGTTTTATTGTGACTCGCAATTTTTGAAATGACCCGGAGCACTTCTCCTACCCATTCCGGGTCAAGTGATGAAGTAGGTTCATCGAAAAGAATCGCATATGGATTTACTGCTAGCGCCCGAGCTATCCCTACACGTTGCTGCTGTCCACCAGATAGGGCAATGGGATATTGATTTTCCTTATCTAAAATTCCGACCTGTTTGAGTAAATCCCTTCCCATATCTCTCGCCGCTTCTTTATTTATCTTTTTCGCTACGACTAAGGCATGGATCACATTCTCTAACACCGTTTTATTTTTAAATAAATTATAATGCTGAAATACCATCGATGTTTGCATTCTTAATTTATTTAGCGTTTTTCGGTTCGCATTATTTACATCTAACGCCACGTCACCAATTTCTATCTGACCAGAATCCGGCTTCTCTAAAAAATTTAAGCAGCGAAGTAGGGTGGATTTTCCGGAACCAGATGGTCCGATGATGACGACCACTTCCCCCTCATTGACCTCAAAGCTGATATTTTTCAGAACAACATGGTCTTTAAAACTCTTCCGTATATTCGATATGTTGATCATAAACATCCACCTTTCAAGTGCATAAGTTTATACATAAGTATTCAGAGCAATTTACCCCGAATTAGAAATTGAATTGATTATAGCATCATATTAGATTACTGACAATAGGCAAAAGTATTAAAATTATTTTTTTTAAGGATAAGCAGCGGATAATGCAGGTGGGAGCTCAAATTTTTCTACAGCCACGGCCAAGAACCGAGAAAAATATGGTATATGGAAAATCTCGTCTTGCCCATAAAAGGCAACCGTTATTAGTACTAGAATAATTTCACCTCCTTTTGTCCATACCTTAATTAAGGAGGCAATATCATGCTAATCATTGAAATAATAATTGCAATTTTTCTTGTTGCAG
>Ga0209487_1001049_pt1 | contig 23732 bp, 23 predicted proteins | sample Poulit2012_FD_187524 | JGI IMG/M metagenome (GOLD analysis project Ga0209487, IMG submission 187524) | Agricultural soil microbial communities from Georgia to study Nitrogen management - Poultry litter 2012 (SPAdes) (version 2) | ecosystem: Environmental > Terrestrial > Soil > Agricultural land...
AAATCAATAGGTCTGGTAGTTATAGCAGAGAGGTCACACCTGTTCCCATACCGAACACAGTAGTTAAGCTCTCTAGCGCCGATGGTAGTTGAGGCTTTGCCTCCGCAAGAGTAGGACGCCGCCAGGCATAAACATAAAAAAAGACTCACTTTTAAAAAAGTGAGTCTTTTTTTATGGCTTTTAAGTTTTTATCTGTTAGCTTAAGTTTTGCGATCCCATTTGATTTGATTGGTTACTACTACTATTACTACTGCTACTGCTCATTTCAGAGACGAAAGGAAGCACTTTCTCCATTGTTTGGCCAATTGTATGGTTCTTTTTCGAAAGTGTATAATAGGCTGCTGCACCCACTCCTACAGAGGCAATGAGTGGAATCCACATATTATTCTTTTCCATTAAAAATCAAATCCTTTCATGTTGCTAACAGACAGTATTAGGTTAGCACAAAAATATAATTTCATGTGGACCGTTATTTACCAATTATTTAAACAAAAGACTCATAAGCCGCATTGATTCCGGCTAACCGACCTGTAACGAGTGCAGATGTAATGTTATAACCTCCAGTATAGCCATGAATATTTAGAATTTCTCCACTGAAAAATAAGCGATTGGTTAATTTCGATTGCATTGTACTCGGAACAATTTCTTCTGTTGCAACACCACCACCTGTAACAAAAGCTTTTTCAATCGGCAAGGAACCGTTGACAGTAAATGTAAAGGATTTTATATGTTCAACAATTTTTTGTATGTTGTCCTTCGAAATATGGGCTGCTTTTGTTTGGTCATGGATGTCTGTCTCATCAAAAATGAAGGCTAACAAACGTTCAGGAATAAGTCCCTTTAAGACATTTTTTACTGTGCGTTTTGGCTGCTCTGTACAAAGTTTGTTTATTTTGTTGGCTAAATTATCATGTGAAATGTCTGGTAAAACATCTAAACACATGCACACTTCCTCCCGATCTTTCATTAATTCCTTGACAACAAACTGCGAACATCTCAACACGGCGGGACCGGAAATACCAAAATGGGTAAATACCATGTCCATATGATGTGTTATGATCGGTTTATTGTTTTTATTTAACACAGATAAAGCAATACCACGTAAAGAAAGGCCTTGAAGGATTTTCTTTTTAATAAATGGTTCATTAGATGTGAGGGCAACTTCGGTCGGGTATAGTTCAGTAATCGTATGTCCAGCTTTTTTTGCCCATGGGTACCCATCACCAGTTGAACCAGTGTGTGGAACAGATTTACCTCCAACGGCAATCACAACAGATTTTGTTTTTAGACGGCTGTCATCTTGTAAAATAACTGTATGGGTATGTGTACCATATTTAATCGTTTTTACCGGTGTATGTAGATGAACGTCAACTTTTAACTCATTCATTCTGTTAATCAGTGTATCAACGACTGATTTGGCTGAGTTGGAAACAGGAAACATGCGACCATTATCTTCCTCTTTTAAAGCAACACCCATATTCTCAAAATAATCAATAATATCGTAATTATTGAAAATAGAAAAGGCACTATATAAAAATTTCCCGTTACCAGGAATGTGTCTAATGACTTCTTCTTGAGGTAGTTTGTTTGTAACATTACAACGCCCACCACCTGAAATGGCTAACTTTGTACCTAGTTTTCCACCTTTTTCAATTAAAATTGTTTTTGCACCCGTTTCGGCAGCGGAAATAGCGGCCATAAGTCCAGAGGGGCCTCCGCCAATAATGATGACTTCAGTTTCCAATACTTTTCATTCCCTTCATCCGTATTTTAGCATGAATGTTTTAGAATGCCTATAACTTTTGACATAAATATGAAAATGGTGAGTTTCATCAATTAAAGAGTATCAAATTATGTCTTATAGTGATAAAATAACATGTAGTTAAAAATCATGTAGATGCAGGTGAAATAATGTCAAAAATTGTAAGAGGAACAATGTTGCTTACAATGGCAACATTTTTGTCTAGATTTTTAGGAATGATTTACGTTATTCCATTTAATGAACTTGTTGGTGCTCAAGGTGGGGCACTATATTACTATGCTTATAACTCATATAATATAATGTTAAGTGTTGCAGTTGTAGGGGTTCCAACTGCAATGTCTAAATTTGTTTCTAAATATAATTCATTAGGCGATTATCGTACAAGTATGCGTATGTTACGAACAAGTATGTTTATTATGGGAGCAACTGGTTTAATTTGTTTCCTTGCTTTGTTTTTTGGTTCTGATTTCTTAGCACAAATCATCATTACGGATGGTGATCAACACGGGAATACAGTCACTGATGTTAAAAATGTCATTCAAATGGTCAGTTTTGCTTTGTTACTCATTCCGGCAATGAGCGTTGTACGTGGTTTCTTTCAGGGTAATCAATCTATGGGACCAACAGCCGTATCACAAGTTATTGAACAAGTTATACGGATTATTTTTGTTCTTGGTTCCGTCTTTTTAATTATAAAGGTGTATGATGGGTCGATTGGTTTGGCAGTTGGTTTTGCGACCTTTGCGACTTTTATCGGTGCTTTGGCTTCTTGTGGTGTGCTGTGGATATATTGGCGTAAACGAAGAGCTAACATTGAAAAGGAAGTACATCAGCAAACATTCGATTCCCATATATCGACAAAATCCATGATTATTGAATTGTTTCAATATGCTGGTCCATTTATTTTAGTCGGTATTGCAACACCGCTGTATCAAGCGGTAGATACTTTTACATTTAATAGCGCCATGCGATCTATTGGGAATAGTCAAGAAATGGCAGATCTTGCTTTAACAACGATTAATTTATATGGTCATAAACTCATTATCATACCCGTCACGATCGCGACAGGTTTATCGCTGTCTATTTTGCCGGCATTAACAAAATCATTTACCCAACAGAATCGTGATTTGCTATTTCAACAAATTCGCCAGGCCTTACAAATTGTATTGGTTTTAGTCGTACCAGCTGTTGTTGGCTTAACTGTTTTATCCAATGAGGCGTATGGATCAATTTTTGGTATGCATGAAATTTCATATACGGGATCATTACTTGCATGGTATGCACCAATAGCTTTATTATTTGCATTGTTTACTGTATCTTCTTCTATTTTACAGGGCATTAATGAACAACGGTTTTCAGTTGTTAGTTTATTTGCTGGTTTTCTTGTAAAGTTGTTATTTAACACAGTTTTGATTCAAACATTTGGTGCGAAGGGTTCTATTATTGCAACTGGATTAGCAGTTGGTACAGCTGTTGTTTTGAACTTTTGGAGAGCAAAAGTGAGTGTGAATTTTTCATTTAAACAGACGTTAAAACGGGCGCTACTTATCATCATTTTAAGCACAATTATGGCCGTATCAGTTTTATGTGTAAAATTCATTTTTGCACCATTTCTTCCGTATGGAGAAAGCAGGTTTGCAGCATTGGTGATGCTTGTTATTGGTGTTGGTGTTGGTGCGACTGTCTATTTGTGGTTCGCATACAAATCAACACTTTTGGAAAGAACGTTTGGTGATAAAGTGCGACCTGATGAAATTGTAAAGCGTATAAAGCAGTTTGTTTCAAAGTTTAGGAGGTAAATGAGATGCGTCTCGATAAACTACTTGCTAACATGGGCTATGGCTCTCGTAAAGATGTCAAAGTCTTTATTCGTAAAGGTCAAGTGAGTGTCAACGGAAAAATAATTCGAACTCATGGTTTTCACGTAGATGTGGATTCCGATACAATTTATGTTGGTAATTCACTTGTCCGATATAAACAGTATATTTACATTATGTTACATAAGCCACCAAATTATGTTTCGGCGACAGAAGATAAATATGATCAAACAGTCATTGATTTATTGTCTCTAGACATGCAACATTTCAAACCTTTTCCAGTTGGCCGTTTAGATAAAGACACTGAAGGTTTGCTATTACTGACAAATGATGGAGATTTAGCACATCAATTAACATCACCAAAAAAAGAAATAAAAAAAGTTTATTACGCAAAAATTGATGGTATTGTAAAAGAGGAAGACGTGCATGCCTTTGCTCGTGGTGTCACTTTAGATGACCGCTATCAGACGAAACCAGCTGAATTAAAAATATTACGCGCGGACGCCGTTTCTGAGATTCAGTTGACGATTACTGAGGGGAAGTTTCATCAAGTGAAGCGGATGTTCCGGGCACTAAATAAACATGTCATTTATTTAAAACGTCTCCAGATGGGCGATATTTGTTTAAGTGATGATTTACTTTTAGGCCAATATCGCGAGTTAAATGATATTGAAATGGCTTATTGTATGTCATTGAAATCGTAAAGCGTGTGAGAGGGTGTGATCTAAATCGCGCAATTAATAAAGTTAAAAGACTGTATCTCGCGTTATGCTTGGAATCCGTACCGTTACTCTAGTCAATACATTCGGTTGAAGCAAGATCAATGGAATAAGCTATTCGCGTCGTGGCAAAATGACAATCAGACAATGGATACGCCGACGTCAGAAAATGATAAAACATCATCCTTTAAGAAACTTAAATCGCTTTTTGGTGCGACAAAAACAGATAAAACGGAAACTAAAGAAGTGACAGCACTGCCAGAAACAGAACTTGAATTGAAACAATATTTTTTAGATCAAATTTATCCGATCCAGCTGAAATGGGCGACATCAACGGTGACAGATGTGTCGATGACCGATCAAAACTATGAACATGACAAAACTTTAAAATTCTTTCTACAACGGTTGTCAGATATTTATTTAGTCATGTATTATCCGATCTTTAATATAAAACAAGCACCAGTTGATGGTGATATTATAATGATTAGCCCGGTTGGAATTGAAATAATTTATTTAGTAGAAGAATCTGAAGATACGACGATTTTCGCTGGGGATAATCGAAATTGGACAACGGAAAAGAACTATGTTAAAAGAAATATGATTAGCCCAATGATTGCTTTGAAAAGAACAGAACATGTTGTGAAAAGTATTATAAAGAAATACGATATCGATGTCCCGATTTATAAAACCATTTTATCGAGGAAAAATAATATCGTATTTTCTGATGAGCCCTATATGACACGTATTGTTGGTCAATTTCAGTATGAAGATTGGTTTTTAAGTAAACGTCGTCTCACTTCCACACTAAAAAGTTGGCAGTTAAAAGCAGCAGATGTATTGCTAAGTTATTGCTTAACAACGGCAGTCAAGCGACCAGAGTGGGAAGAAGATGATGGTGACATCGACAATTTATAGTATATCAATGTAAGTACTGGTGGCTGGTTTTAGAATATAATCGAAACGGGATACATGGAAGGTGATACAAATGGAAACACTGCAAGTTGGTCGAGCGAAAATTACATGGCTACAAGGCGGTGTGAACTTTCTGGATGGCGGGGCCATGTTTGGTGTTGTTCCAAAAGCGTTATGGTCAAAAAAGTATCCACATAATGATCGTAATCTAGTTGAACTACGAACAGATCCGCTTTTGCTACAAATAGATGGAAAAAATATATTAGTTGACACAGGTATGGGGCATGATAAATTAACTGCCAAGCAGATCCGAAACTATGGTGTCTTAGAAGAATCTTTTATTGAAGCATCATTGGCCAAGTTAAACATGGTACCTGAAGACATTGATCTCATTATTATGACCCATTTACACTATGATCACGCGAGTGGATTGACGAAAAAAGAACAAAACACATTTATTCCGGCTTTTCCCGATATCCCTATTTACACCTCACAAGTTGAATGGGATGAAATGCAGGCGCCGAATATGAGGTCAAAGAATACATACTGGAAAATGAATTGGGAAGCTATTCAGCATCAAGTACAACCTTTTTCAGACCATATTGAAATAGTAAAAGGGCTCAAATTGATCCATACAGGTGGTCATAGTGATGGGCATTGTATTCTTATTTTTGAAGATGAGGATGACTGTTTCATTCATATGGCGGATTTAATGCCAACCCATGCTCATCAAAATAAATTATGGGTCCTTGCATATGATGATTATCCTATGACATCAATTTATGAAAAAGAAAAATGGATGGCATATGGGTATGAACGAGGTGCATGGTTTACATTTTATCATGATGCGTATTATCGTGCATTGAAGTTTGATCAGATAGGGAATAAAGTGGACGTTATTAAGCGAAAGCGCCATGTTTATGCAAAGGATATAGAAGATTTACAATTGTAGAGAAATAAAAAAAGCAAGATTGGTAGACAGTCTTGCTTTTTTAATGACTTGAATTGTTAATTTATGCAGTTTCAACAGAACCGATGATCGTACCTGTGTCGGCATCGGCAAAAAACTCATATTGCTTGTTTTCACCATCTAAATTGCGTGTTACGCCACCTCTATAAGCCGTATACGTTAAACCGTGTCTTTCAACTTCTTCTGGCTTCATGTATATCCATGAGCCACTAATCGGGCCTTGTTTTTTAAATGCTTCTTTAGCGTTTTCTAAAGCTTTTTCAGGTGTCGTTTTTTGACAGTCATCTAATTGCTGTTTTGCAAGAAATCCTAGTGCAACACCGATTCCTGCGGCTAATATGGTTTTTTTTATACTCATATTTATTCACCTCTTAACTTATTTTACAATCTTGTCGCTCCTACTAAAATACTCTTAATTAGTATACATGATATCAGAATTTATATAAATAAAAAAACAATTTGGATAGGTGGCAACAAGGAAGCCGAATCCGTTATACTATACTTAAGAATAAAGAGGAGTTGAAGAAAACATTGAAACAGGAAACGTTATCTTTATTTAAGACATTAACTGAATTACAAGGCGCATCTGGTAATGAATCACGTGTACGCAATTATATGGAACAAGAATTACAAAAATATGCTGATGACATTATTTATGACAATTTAGGTGGGCTTTTCGGTGTTAAAAAGGGAGAAGGCCCTAAAGTAATGGTAGCAGGTCATATGGATGAAGTAGGTTTCATGGTTACTCAAATTACTGAAAATGGCATGATTCGATTTCAAACATTAGGTGGTTGGTGGAGCCAAGTCTTACTTGCCCAACGTGTTCAAGTGATGACTGATGAAGGACCGATTATCGGTGTCATCGGTTCAATCCCACCACATAATTTGACTGCCGATCAACGCAAAAAACCAATGGAATTAAAAAATATGTTAATTGATGTTGGTGCGGATGATAAGGCAGATGCTGAAAAGATGGGTATTCAACCTGGTCAGTCCATTCTTCCGATCTGTCCATTTACACCTATGGCAAATGAGAAAAAGATTTTAGCTAAAGCTTGGGATAATCGTTACGGTTGTGGTCTCGCTATTGAATTATTGAAAGAACTTAAAGATGAGACAATACCAAACGAATTATTTTCCGGTGCGACAGTACAAGAAGAGGTCGGTTTACGAGGAGCTCAAGTAGCAGCCCACATGATTCAACCAGATATATTTTATGCACTTGATGCATCACCTGCAAATGATATGTCTGGTGATAAAGGCGAATTTGGTCAACTAGGAAAAGGTGCGTTATTACGTATTTTTGATCGTTCAATGATCACACATCGTGGCATGCGAGAGTTTGTTTTAGATACAGCTGAAACACATAATATTCCGTATCAATATTTTGTGTCACAAGGTGGCACAGATGCTGGACGTGTTCATCTTGCAAATGATGGTGTTCCTTCTGCTGTCATTGGCATTGCTTCACGTTATATTCATACAGCAGCATCGATTATTCATGTAGATGATTATGCAGCAGCTAAAGAATTATTAACGAAATTAGTTAGAACAACAGATCATAATACCGTCGAACAGATTCGGAAAAATGGATAATGCAAAGTAAGTAAACAAAACATAAAACGGGGAGTGTTTGGATGGATATTATCATAGGCTCTAAAAATCCGGCCAAAGTACAAGCTGTACAAACGATATTTTCAACAGATCAAGTGCGGATGTTAGATGTAAAATCAAAAGTATCTCCCCAACCTTTCTCAGATGAGGAAACGAGACAAGGGGCGATTAATCGTGCAGAACAATGTGCTTCATCCATTACACAAGCGACAGGGATCGGTTTGGAAGGTGGCGTCATGTATATCAATAAGGAATTGTTTCTTTGCAATTGGGGTGCCTTAGTCACGCCAGAAGGTGACACGTATACAGCTGGTGGGGCAAGAATTAAATTGCCAGAAGAGATTGGGAAACAGTTACATGAAGGTCACGAACTAGGTGATATTATTGATAACTATGCCAAAAGACATGCTGTACGAAAAAAAGAAGGAACAATCGGTATTTTTACAAACAATCTGATTTCCCGTAAAGATATGTTTCAACATATTGCCTTATTGCTAAAAGGTCAACTAGAATACTGGTCTTAAGAAAAGCGCAAGCGCCCGCTTAACAATGTACAAACTGGAAGGATTCCTACAAGATAAAGGAAACACGATGATTTTTAAAAAGAAGTTCGACTAAGACCGCCACGTCCTGTGGCAACATCGAACTGACCTACATCCTGTAGGCCCGATGTTGACTTATCGTAGGAGGCATCCTGAAGTTTGCTAGTACATCGAAAATATTAGAGACCCCTGCATCTTCTAGCATATGCTAACGAAGCTATGTGCTTCGGGGTTACTCGTAGTTGATTCGGTAGAAGTACAGCTCGTTGTTGGGCGCTTAAGCTAGACAGTAAAAGAAAAGCGCAAGCGCCCGTTTAACAACGTACAAATTGTGTTAGGAAAAGCGCCAAGGCAGCGAGGATCGCCTTCACTGCCTTGGCTTTGTTTTTTAGTCAAATACATACTCTAAGACATCTATTGCTTGATCGATTGTTTCTACTGTAACATTTGCTTTGTTTGAAAGTTCTTTTAATGGATGAATTAATGATTCTGGTCTAATAATAATTGTAGGCTTATTTAAAGAAATGGCGGCGCTCGCGTCCATTGCTGTATTCCATTGTCGGTATGATTCGCCAAATAATGCAATGACAACATCGGCTTTTTGCATCAGAACCTGTGTACGAAAGTTATTAACGCTCGAAGCTGTATCATCTCTGTATAGATTGTTTGGTTGCTCACCTAAAATATCCTCGCCTATTGCATCTGATCGATCATGGTTCGTTTGTGGAGCGACAAAGCTCAGTGATAAATTTTTTTCTCGCGCTTTATTTGCGACCTGATCACGCCAATCATCATGAATTTGACCTGCTAAATAAACGACTAATTCCATTCTGATTTCTCTCCTTTAGTCAAATTGTATTTGTCTATATGATAACGAAGGAATGCGTATTTGACAAAAGGAAAGCCTGATGCTCGCAATATAAGACAGTAACTTGTCATTTGTTGCATTTTTAGATTATAATGAATAGGATAAACGGACGATTTACAGGGGGAATTTTATAATGAAAAAGTCCATCTATTGCAAAGTAATGGCATCCCTGTTACTTTTAATGATATTAGTGAGTTGTAGTATGAAATCAGAGGATGAAGCTGTGAATGAGGCCAAAGAAGCGGCTGGAAATAGTTTTCAATCGACAGAAACATTAGAAGCAAATAAAGAATTAGAACATACATCTTTTTATCTTCCGGAACGATTTCATATTGAATCTGAGGAAACAAGTAATATTATTTTAAAAGATGGTGAACAAACATATATCGTTTTTAATAATAGTTTAGAGCCAGCGTCAAGTGAATTAGGTGCAGATAGCTATCAAAATAGAGAATCGTTATTGTTTGATACATTTAAAGATGACGATAAGTTTGGTTATATACTTATTATGCCTGAGACAGATAAAAAGTACGAGATGGCGATTGGTATTGGAGGCGCCAAAATTACAACTTACACGACGAGGCATGATATGGCTCAAGATGCGGAAGATTTGATGCTCATGTCAAGATCACTTGTAGAACAGAACGCAGATGGCACGGAGTAATTTTTGATTTTAAATAGACGCATGAAAGAGGAGACAGATATGCATGGGAATGACTACCATTCAATTAAAACGAATACTAGAGGAAAGGCTTTCTAATTCAAACTATCAAACCTCATTCAACCGTGATAATGATACATTTAGAATCGAATGGAAAGAATCGAAACAGGGCATGACCATAACATTGCCAAATGTTATCGCGAAACATCATGAGCGTGGAGATGTCGTCATTGATGAATTAGAGGATCATATTAAAGAAGCACTCCGAATCATGGGGGAAACCTATCAACTTTCAGGTAAAGAAACATCGATATTTCCAGTGATACGCTCTACTTCATTTCCGACTGAAACAAAGGCAGGAAAGGAGCTTGTTGTTAAAGAGCATACAGCTGAAACACGAATTTATTATGCTTTAGATCTGGGTAAGTCATATCAATTAATCGATTCAAAAATGCTTGAGCAAGAGGATTGGACGGCTGAGAGAATTGATGAAATCGCCAGTTTTAATTTACGATCACTATCAACAGACCATAAAAGTGACCAAGTAGCGGGCAATGATTTCTATTTTATCGCAACACAGGATGGTTATGATGCCAGTCGAATTTTAAATGAAGCTTTTTTAGAAACGATGAAAGCGAATAGTAAAGGAGAACTCGCTGTTGCTGTGCCACATCAGGATGTGCTCATTTTAGCTGATATTCAAAATCAAACAGGCTATGATATATTAGCGCAAATGACGATGAAGTTTTTTGCGGAAGGGCGAATTCCGATTACGTCCCTGCCATTTATTTATGAGGACAGAAAACTAGAACCTGTATTTATTTTGGCGAAAAACAAACCAAAAAAGTAAAGGATGAAAATGATGGATGTATTTTATAACAAACAAGGTGTTGGAGATGTGTTGATTTTCCCTATTGCGGAGGGAAAACGCAATGATATTCAAACTGAGACGTTTGGTGACATTGTTAAGATTACGAATGGTGCAGGTGACGTGTTAGGTTATAATATATTTCAGGCTTCACAACATCTTCAGATTGAACAAAACGGTAAAATACCTTTGACCGAAAGATTATTAGATCAGATCAAAGCTATTTTTAAACAATCTGGTTTACATGATCAATTAGATATTGATTTAAGTCCAAAGTTTGTTATTGGCTATGTTACAGACAAACAGCAACATGATAATGCTGATAAGCTAAGTGTGTGTCAGGTTGATGTTGGTTCGGAGCAGCTACAAATTGTTTGCGGTGCAGCCAATGTAGATGAAAATCAAAAAGTTGTCGTAGCAAAGGTAGGAGCTACGATGCCAAGTGGATTAAAAATTAAACCAACAGAATTAAGAGGTGTGCCGTCTAATGGGATGATTTGTTCGAAAAAAGAACTTGGCCTACCAATGTCTGAAAATGAAACAGGCATATATGTCTTAGACGATTCTTATGAAACAGGTTCACCGTTTAAGAACAAAAGTGCAAGTGTTTAAGCTAGACGGAGCTATTTCCTAGATAGTTATCTACAATCTAGGGGAACGTTATAGTTTCCTAAATAATTCAAAAAGCAACCGACGTCATATACGTGACATAGGTTGCTTTTCATAAATATGTTAAAATACATTTAAAGAAGTCTGCTATTTTTTGTGAAAGGAGAGGTGAATGGACATGGACATGCTCGATCGCTGGCGCCGGAGAATGGGCAGAGAAAATAGAGAGAAACATACGAGCAAAAATACCGAAGCATTGGCACACTCAAAAAAAGTCAGTCAACAAGATAAATTACACACAAAGGTTGCCTATCAGTATCCTAAAAAAGCACCTTTTCGCTTTCCAGTCATTCCGGATCAGGCAGAACCTCAGAGAAAAACGGAGGTTCCAGCTTATAAAAGAAGACAGAGACAAACAGAAGAGCAAACGGAATCACACGATCATGGTACAGGGCGAGAACCAGAGCCTAAAGATGATGTGGAGTCAAAAAAATCAAAGAAGCCGTTTAAACCGACTGAAGTGGCTTCTCCGATATATGGATATCAAAAACGCAAAAAAATGCGTCCAGAGGTGGAACACGTACCAGCCTATGTAAGAAGAGAACAGAAACAAGAAATGGAGGAAGATAGCGCATCTGTCAATGAAGAAGGAAAAAGCGATACTGAATCCGAAGTGCCAGAACAGACATTACGTCAACAGGCAGAACCAGTAACAGAATTAAATGCAACCAAAGCAACAATAGAACATGAGCAACCTGTTGACATGAACCAAAAACAAGAACAAGAAAAAGAGAAAGTCACAAATAAACAATTACATACAAATGAACAACAGAACGAACAACATGCTAAGCAATCACTGAAACGGGAAAGAAAATCAAGACGAGAAAAACGGCAAAGAAACAAACACACACACAGTCAATCACCGCCGATTAACGTTATGATGACACCGCGTGATAAATATCATTTACATAAAAAGAAACAGGCATTTGAGCATAAAAGCCGCTCACAACAGGCACCACAACAAATGAATAGGCAGTATGAATTACCCTATCATTTGTTAAACACGCCACCTGCAGCTAGTCCTGAAGATAAAGTATGGGTGCAAGAACAACAATTGCTGCTTGAGAAGACATTAAAACATTTTAACGTTCAGGCAAAAGTCGTGCATGCGACACAAGGACCATCTGTGACGAGATTTGAAGTTCAACCTGAACTTGGTGTTAAGGTGAGTCGTATTCGCAACTTAAATGATGATATTAAATTAAATATGGCGGCCAAAGATATACGTATTGAAGCACCTATCCCTGGAAAAAATACAGTTGGTATTGAAGTTCCGAATTTAAACCCGCAAATGGTTGGACTGAGGGAAATATTTACAACACCACTGTTTCAACAGAGTCAATCAAAATTGTCTATTGGTCTTGGGTTGGATGTTGAAGGAACGCCACTTGTTACGGATATATCTAAGATGCCACACGGTCTGATTGCAGGGGCAACGGGTTCTGGTAAAAGTGTTTGTATTAACACGATATTGATCAGTCTGATGTATAAATCACATTATGATGATGTGAAGTTTTTACTCATCGATCCAAAAATGGTTGAATTAGCGCCATATAATGATATACCACATTTGGTATCGCCGGTGATAACAGATATTAAAGCGGCAACTGCAGCTCTCAAATGGGCAGTTGAAGAGATGGAAGCACGCTATGAAAAATTTGTCAAAGCTGGTGTCAGGGATGTGAATCGCTATAATGAGAAAATGGTCCAAACTGGTAAAAACGAGGAAAAGCTTCCATTTATCGTTATTGTTATCGATGAGTTAGCAGATTTAATGATGATGTCTCCACAAGACGTCGAGGCAGCCATTTGCCGGATTGCGCAAAAAGCACGTGCCTGTGGTATGCATTTATTACTCGCGACACAACGTCCATCGGTAGATGTCATTACAGGTCTTATTAAAGCCAACATACCGACACGTATTGCTTTTAGTGTGTCTTCTCAAGTTGATTCAAGGACAATTATAGATATGAATGGCGCGGAAAGATTGCTCGGAAAAGGTGACATGCTCTTTATAGAAAATGGGTCAGGTAAGAGTCGTCGTCTACAAGGGGCGTTTGTATCAGATGAAGAAATTGAAAAGGTAACAGACCATGCAAGAACATTAGCCAAACCGCAATATTTATTTGAAGAAGAGCATTTGTTGCAACAAGTGGAAGAAGATGAAGAACAAGACCCGCTGCTTGATGATGTAGTTGAATATACGTTAAAACAAAACCATGTAAGCACATCTCTATTGCAAAGACAATTTCGAATAGGATATAATCGGGCTGCAAGGTTGATCGACTATTTAGAAAGCAAAGGTATGATTTCAGGTCAAAACGGCAGTAAACCAAGAGATGTACTCAAATTTGGCCATAGTCAATAGTATCGTTTTAGCACAAGAAAAGTCAATACAAAAAATTGTTTTCACACGCAAATAAACGCTTTAAAAACGAATACGACGTTAAGGAGAAACTTTTATGAAGGAAATAGAAAAAAAGCTATCAGGAGAAATTAAACGATTAACAAATAAAACGTTTAAATTTGATGAAAGAATTAAAGAGGGTTGGTTCTCAGCTGTTTATTTTTTAAAAACAAAAGAAATAGCAGAAAAAGCTTTGCCTAACAATCATGTGACAATGCAATTTTTTCAAAAAAAAGAAGCTGTCTTATGTGGAACGGATGAAGTGATTGCTTTAGTTCATACATTTGCTGAACATCCTGAAACATTAGATATTCAATCACTTAAAGATGGTGACAAAATCAGTCCATATGAAACAGTTTTAACGATATCCGGTGCATATCAACAGTTTGGCTTCTTAGAGGGCATTATTGATGGGATTTTATCGAGAAGAACATCTGTAGCAACAAATGTATATAATGTTGTAAAAGCAGCCAGAACATCAGGCAAAGAAAAACCGATTATTTTCATGGGTGATCGACATGATCATTACACACAGCAAGCTGGAGATGGCTATGCAGCTTATATTGGTGGTTCAACAGCACAAGCAACAAATGCGATGAGCGAATGGTGGGGGAAAGAAGGCATGGGTACAATGCCACACGCCATGATTCAAATGTTTCAAGGTGATGTTGTGAAAGCTTCAAAAGCTTACCATGACATATATCCTGAGGATGAGCTTGTCACACTGGTTGATTATAATAATGATGTCATTACAGATGCTCTGAGGGTTGCATATGCGTTTGGGAAAGATTTAAAAGGTGTTCGAGTTGATACGTCGCGATCTATGGTCGATAAATACTTCTCGAGAAATCAACATCTCATGGGTACATTTGACCCAAGAGGTGTGAATCCAGAACTGATATTTGCTTTAAGGCATGCGCTAGATGAAGCTGGATTCGATCACGTTAACATTGTTGTCAGTGGTGGGTTTAATGAGGAACGCATTTTACAATTTGAAAAACAAGGTGTTCCAGTTGATATGTATGGTGTAGGCACGAGTCTGCTGTCAATCAATATTAGTTTTACAGGTGATAATGTATTACTGAATGGTAAACCAGAAGCGAAAAAAGGGCGTAAATACAGACCAAATGAACGTTTAGAGCAGGTTGAATATATCGGTTAAAAGATTTAAAGTATAAATTGTTTCTCTCCGATAGAAAGTTTGCTATAGTATTTAAATGGTTACACATAAAAAAATAGCATATTTTTACGCATATATTTGGAGGTTCTTTTTATGACGACTTACCATTTTATTGGTATCAAAGGAACGGGAATGAGTGCACTTGCGCATATCCTGCATGATTCAGGTGAAAAAGTGCAAGGCTCGGATGTTGAAAAATACTTTTTTACACAAGAAGCATTAGAAGAAAAAAACATTCCGATTTTACCCTTTTCCGAAAATAATATTAAAACATCTCATACAGTGATTGCAGGTAATGCTTACGATGATCATCATATAGAAGTTCAAGCAGCGAAACAATTGGGCGTGACATTTTATCGTTATCATGAATTTCTTGCTGAGTGGTTAAAACAATATACAAGTGTTGCTGTTACTGGAACACACGGTAAAACATCGACAACAGGTCTTTTAGCGCACGTCCTGGGTAAGACACTACCCATTTCTTATTTGATTGGTGATGGGTCTGGTAGAGGGCATATTGATAGCTCCTATTTTGTGTTTGAAGCTTGTGAATATCGACGTCACTTTTTGCAGTATGAGCCCGATTACGCAATTATGACAAATATTGACTTTGATCATCCGGATTATTTTACAAATATTGATGATGTGTTTTCAGCTTTTCAATCGATGGCTGATCGTGTAAGAAAAGGTATTATCGCTTGCGGTGATGACGAACAATTACAACAAATTCAAGCAAAAGTTCCTGTTGTTTACTATGGTTTTTCAGAAACAAATGATTTTCAAGCTGGAAATATTCAAGAAACATCTGCAGGTACAACGTTTGATGTTTATGTCAGAAATACGTATTATGAAACATTTACGATTCCACTTTTCGGTAATCACCATATTTTAAATGCCTTATCTGTCATTGCGCTTTGTCATTATGAAGGGATACCTGCCAATGATATTCAGCATTTAAGTTCATTTCCAGGTGTGAAAAGACGCTTCTCGGAAAAAGTAATGGGAGATCAAGTATTGGTTGATGACTATGCACATCATCCCATTGAAATTATGGCTACAATTGATTCAGCACGTAAAAAATACCCAAATAAAGACGTGGTGGCTATATTCCAACCACATACCTTTACACGAACCAAAACATTCTTACAAGAGTTTGCGGATAGTTTAAACTTAGCTGACACCATTTATTTGTGTGATATTTTCGGATCTACACGAGAAAATAGTGGTAATTTAACAATTCATGATTTACAAAACTTAATACCTAAAAGTACGCTATTAGAACTATCAGAGACAGAGAAACTATTTAAACATCATAATAGTGTTTTATTATTTATGGGGGCAGGAGATATTCAAAAATTCCAACAATCCTATGAGAAACACATGGCAAATAAGCTGGCAAATTAAATACACGACAATAATACGTTTTGGATTTGATCTAGAACGTATTTTTGCGTGAAATTTGGATAATTATACATATTTCTCGAAAAATATTAAATAAACCTTTATAGTATAGGTAACACTAAGATAAGTTAAATTTAAAAGGAATTGTTAGGATGCATTTTCTAAGTTTAATTATCGCAGAAAAGGGTAACGTCATTTAGGCAACATAGAACAATCATAATTCCTTTTATGCTAACAAAGAATCCTTACGACTTAGAAACATATTTACTAAGAAGGAGTTGATGATGTCGATGGCAATCATTTTATCCATCGCAGCATTGATTGCTGCAGTTGCTTTTGCGGTTTTAGTTATATATTTAGCTATGACACTTAAAGCAGCACAACGCACATTAGATAACGTAGCAGATACATTAGAAGGTTTAGAACAACAAATGCAGGGCATCACAAGAGAAACAACAGGATTACTGAAACAATCAAATCTTTTAATGGAAGATATTAATCTAAAAGCATCAAAACTCAATGGATTGTTTGACGGTGTTAAAGGCATTGGTGACACCATTAAGGATTTCAGTGAGACTTTAGATGACATATCAAAAAAGATTGCCCAATCTGCTGCTAAGGATCAGGATAAAGCGTCCCAAGCAGTTAAATGGGGTACTGCAGTTATGCAAATGTGGAAGAATAAAAAGAAGTAATTTAGGAGGCATAAACAAATGGGAGATAATATGAGTGGTAAAGATTTTGTTATTGGTACAATCTTTGGAAGCGTAGTTGGAGCTACAGTTGCTTTATTATTTGCACCAAAATCTGGGCGTGAATTAAGAGAAGATATTAATAAAGGTGCTGTTCAGGCTAGAGATGTGGCTTATGAATGGAAAGATACGGCACAAGAAAAAGGTGCTGAACTAAAAGATCTTGCCTATGAAAAAGGATCTGAAATTACAAAAAAAGCAATGGATTCAACAAGTGACATTCGTAAGACAGTCGCTCAGAAGACCCAAGATCTTACAAAATCAGCAAAAGATAAACTTGAAGATATTAAAGAAAAGCAGACAGATGCTATCGACGCAGCAGAAACTGTTGCAGATAAAGTTGAAGAAACTGCTGAAGATATTGAAGATAAATAAACATAAAAAAGGACTACGGCTTGTGCCGTAGTCCTTTTTTAAAACGATAAATGAGCTTAGATTAACAGTTGTACAAACTCCACTTAATAAATTCACTTTATAGAAAGTTGATCACCTGAGTGGATATGATCATGAAAAGCTGTTATCTCATTATTTTTGTAAAGCTGAAATTTCCCAGACATTTGTGTCAAATCCAGATCAATATAACGAAAAACGTCTTGAAAAATAAACGGCTCTGTCTGCTTATCCTGAATGTATAACTGATCATTGTTGCTAAGCATTGTATCCGGATCAATCTCTTCTTGATTATGCGTGACGGTTATATTTTGTTTTTTTAACTGAACTGGCTGTTTATTAAATGTCACGTTAATAGACGTCCAATAATCCTTATTTATTTGCTGTAACAGATCACTGACAGTTTGTTCGTGAGCCATATTGAGCTGAATATGATCATCATGTTCAAGACGATTATGTAACATGGCTGGTTGTCCATTATGAAGTAGTTGCGTCTTTCCCTGTGGTAACTCTACCTGTTGATGATTAACAAAAACGATAAAGGCATTCTGCTCATGCTCAATCGAAAAATTCGAAAAAAAGTCTTTAATCGTTTTGGCTTGTCTTATACGTATATCATCTTTATCTTGAATGACATAACGTGAACCCTTTAGCAAATCATTGACATAAAATTGTGGTTCTAGATTGTATGTTTGATTGTTAAACTGCAAGCGCATCTTCGGAATATCATCTAGCAATGTCTCAATGGTTACGTGAGCAGTATGTCCGTCTTGACCTTTGGAAATCGTGATGTCATCGTATTGACTGACAATAGCATCAACATGACTTGGTCTGTTGTTAAGTGTAATTATCGGTGGTTGGCCGTATGCACCAGGTAAAGTAATGGGTTTATGATTGACTGTAATCATTGAAGCGAGACCTGGCTTACCATAATATTTTTTTAAATCAATCCCAGCTTGGATGAGACAATCACCTACTGTTAGTGCCTTTATTTCAAACATGCGAATGATATGGTCGTTGATCGTGATACTCATGTAGTGAATCGGATTTTGATTCGCCGCGATCGCTATTCCAATCGGTGTGACAAAGTCTGGGCCAATTGGCAATTCATTTGACTTATGTAAATTTTGTATCGCCTCAATGCCTCTAACAGCAATTCTATTTTCAGGTAAATGGAGCTTTTGTGACAAATATTTTGTGATTTCAGGGGTCAAACTGCCACCACCAATCAACATGACTGCCTGGGGTGCTTTTTGATTCAATTCAATGACCTCTGTAGCCAGGATATGTGCTAATTTATGAATGCTCTCATGAACATTTTCGTAAAAATCGTCATATGTAATGGATGTTTCAAAACCTAAAATATCATGAACGGTTGTTTCTCCATGGTTGACGATTTGGCGTTTTGCCTCTTCAGCCTGGGGAAAGTCTAACAAATAATGATCACTAACAGCTTCGGTAACCTCGTCACCTGCAACAGGGACCATACCGAATGCAGCAATAGTACCTTGTTTTGTTAGGGCGATGTCACTCGTTCCTGCACCGATATCAATCAAAGCAACATTTAATCGACGCATAGATTCAGGTATTAATACTTGAATTGCAGCAATCGGTTCAAGTGTCAAAGCCTTCATTTCCAAGTCTGCGCGTTTAAGAGCTGCGATTAAGGATTCAACGACAATTTTAGGTAGAAACGTTGCAATAATTTCAACAGTTGCATGATCACCATTTTGGTCAATTAATGAGCCAATTTCTGCGCCATCTAATGTATATTTTAAAACAGAATAACCAACACAATAATAATTATCGTAATTCATATCATCATGTGCTCCAGCTAATGAGGCTTGTGCTTTTTGAACCGCATCAAGTTCTAAAAATTTAATTGTCTCCTGATTTGTAATAGGTTGAGTAAGTGTCATAGATTGCGTTTCTGCAACTGTTTTTAATGCTCTTCCTGCCGCAGCCACACAGACTTCATGTAATGGTCCATGATGATGTTCAAGTGCTTCTGTGACGTGCTTAACGACATTTGCCACAGCAACAACATCATGTATTTGACCATCTAACATTGACCGTTCATCATGTTCTCTTATATAATGGTCGATAACACTATATTTTTCTGCATCTTTTCTTAATATAATGCCTGTTACAGAACGTGTCCCAATATCTAATGCAAAAATGGGCTTTGTCATGATTTTAATGTCCTTTCAATGTTTATCAGTTAAATCTATATAACTAGTATAAACTTTTTAATGACAAAGAAAAGAATATTAGCTATAATTATTCTAATTAGACAAATTTGATTAAAGGGGAGTATTGGAATGAGTCAAAATAATCAAGAACAACTCAGAAATCAATTGGACGAGGTGAACTTAGAAATACTTGAAAAAATCAATCACCGTGCACAACTTGTTAAGGAGATTGGCCAACTGAAAGAAAAGCAGGGTGTTAATCGTTTTGATCCTGTTCGTGAACGTGACATGCTTGATAAAATCACGAAAGCTAATACTGGCCCCTTTGTTGCTTCGACAATTGAACATATATTTAAGGAAATATTTAAAGCTGGTCTAGAGTTACAGAAGGATGACCATAGTAAAGCTTTACTTGTATCTCGTAAGAAAAAGCCAGAAGATACAGTCGTTGATATTAAAGGTGTTGAATTTGGTAATGGTCAACCACAATTCATAATTGGGCCATGTGCAGTTGAAGGCTATGAGCAAGTAGCAACAGTTGCTGAAGCTGTTAAAAGACATGGTATTAAATTATTACGTGGTGGTGCATTTAAACCACGGACATCACCTTATGATTTCCAAGGTCTTGGATTAGAAGGTCTGAAAATTTTAAAACAAGTGGCTGATGAGTATGATTTAGCTGTAATTAGTGAAATTGTAAACCCAGCTCATATTGAAGAGGCTATTGATTACTTAGATGTGATTCAAATTGGTGCACGTAATATGCAAAATTTCGAATTACTAAAAGCTGCTGGTGAAGTGGATAAACCTGTGTTACTTAAACGTGGATTATCAGCAACAATTGCTGAATTTATCAATGCTGCTGAATATATTAACTCTCGTGGAAATGGTAACATTATCTTATGTGAACGTGGTATTCGAACATATGAAACAGCAACACGTAATACATTAGATATCTCTGCTGTACCTATCTTAAAACAAGAAACACACCTACCTGTTATGGTTGATGTGACACATTCAACTGGAAGAAGAGATTTGCTCATTCCAACAGCTAAAGCAGGACTAGCAATTGGCGCAGATGGTGTTATGGCTGAAGTTCATCCAGATCCTGCAGTCGCTCTATCTGACTCAGCACAGCAAATGGATATTGAAACATTCGACAACTTTATGAAAGAACTTGAAACATTTACAAAAGATCATTCATAATAAAAAAACATTAAAAAATAGAAACTGATTCAATCAGTTTCTATTTTTTTGTGTTTTTATGTTTCGTAGCGTATGATATAGGTAAAACTGTGCGTTAGATGAAACAATACACATACTAGGAGGCGTTTTTTTATGAGTATTACAATATATGATGTTGCAAGAGAAGCAAACGTATCAATGGCAACTGTTTCACGGGTTGTAAATAGAAATCCAAATGTCAAGCCTGCAACTCGAAAAAAGGTTATGGCGACAATTGAAAAATTAGGTTATCGACCAAATGCAGTAGCTAGAGGACTGGCTAGTAAAAAGACGACAACAGTAGGGACAATTATTCCCGATATTTCGAGTATCTTTTTCTCAGAACTTGCAAGAGGTATAGAAGATATTGCAACAATGTACAAGTACAATATGATTCTGAGTAACTCAGATCAAAATAAAGATAAAGAATTGCAATTAATTAATACGATGTTAGAAAAGCAAGTAGACGGTATTGTGTTTATGGGTGGCAATATTACCGAAGAACATGTCGAACAATTTTCAACAGCGTCTGTACCTGTAGTGCTTGCGGCTACATATGATGGTTCAGGAAAAATTCCATCCGTTAATATAGATTATGAAGAAGCAGCATTTGAAGCAACTGAATTACTGATGAATAAGGGGCATAAACAACCAGCATTTATCTATGGACAAGACCATATTGAGTCAAATAATTTAAAATTTGCGGGTTATAAACGTGCTTTAAAAGCAGCTAATCTAGAAGTAAATGAAGATTATATCGTAGATAAAAGTTATTCGTATGAAGCTGGCATCAATGCTGTAAATCAATTATTAAGTTTAAGTGAACCACCAACCGCCGTTTTTGTGGCATCCGATGAAATGGCTTTAGGAGTCATCCATGGGGCACAGGATAAAGGGCTTATTGTACCTAAGGATTTAGAAGTACTTGGCTTTAATAATACACGGTTAGCAACAATGGTTAGACCAACGTTATCAACCATTATCCAACCAATGTATGATTTAGGTGCTGTAGCAATGCGACTACTCACAAAATATATGAACAAAGAAGATGTTGAAGAATCCAATGTTATTTTACCTCATCGAATTGTTGAAAGAGACTCAACAAAATAAAAACTTTGTCGATATAAAGAGAGAGTGGTATTTATATCGACAATGAGGTTTGGTGAGGATATGAGAAAACGGGATATTTTAACACCTTTTGGGATTACATTAGGCTTTGTGATGATAGGTATGGCGATTATGTCAAATGCTGGTAGTAGCGGTGTAGCTTCATTTATTGATATAGCTTCAATTTTCATTGTCATTGGTGGTCTTTTTGCTTCTTTATTTATTAATTTTAAAAAGGAGCAAATGAAGCTCGCTGGCAAAGTATTAAAAGAATCATTTTACAAAAGTGATCAACGTTTACCAGAATTAATTGACTTGTTCATTCGCCTATCTGAACGGGCAAGGCGAGAAGGCATCCTTTCATTAGAAAATGAATTAGATGAAGTGGATGATACATTTATTAAAAAAGGTATTCTTTTAGCTGTTGATGGTATAGAGCCTGAAGTTATTAATGATATTATGAATGCCGAAATAACCGCAATGGAAGAAAGGCATTACAAAGGTCGAGCTATTGTAGAAAAAGCTGGTGAATATGCACCTGCTTGGGGTATGATTGGAACATTGATTGGCCTTGTACTTATGCTCGGTGATTTACAGGATCCTGCAACACTCGGACCTAATATGGCTGTCGCTTTGATTACAACCTTATATGGTACCGTCTTAGCGAATCTAGTCTTTATCCCAATGGCAAGTAAATTAGAAAACAAAACCGAAGAAGAAGTATTTATAAAACAAATTATCATTGAAGGCGTGATTGGCGTTCAGTCTGGCCAAAATCCACGAATATTGGAAGAAAAACTGAGTGTTTTCCTATCTGCAGATACGAGTGAGGTTGTTGATGAAGAGGAAGAAGATTCAACAGTTGCGGAGGGGAACATGAATGAAGCGTAGAAAGACAAAAAGAATACGAAAATCTGGAGCGCCAAAGTGGATGGTTACATATTCAGATATGGTTACACTGATTCTAGTCTTTTTCATTTTATTGTTTTCAATGTCTCAGATCGATACAATTAAGTTCGATGCCATTTCCGAATCATTTCGGAATCGAATGATTCTTGACTTTTTTCCATCAGCTGTGCCAATGAATAATCCGTCAGAAAGTTCAAGTCACAATGAAACTGGTAAAAATAGCAATGAATTTGATGCAACGTCAGATTTTCCAAACCGTGATGAACTGGATCAAGACGAAATAGAAAAAGATGACTCTTTAAACATGTTAATTGAAGATGTCGAGCATTTTCTTGATAAACATGAGTTAAATAATGTCATTAGCGCTAATCGGACGGAGCGGGGTGTTGTACTCGTTTTACAGGAAAGTATTTTGTTTGATCCTGGAGAAGCGGACATTTTAGATTCAGGAAAGCCTTTTTTAATTAAAATTGGTGAATTATTAGAGGCTGTCCCAAACCATGTCAAAGTTGAGGGACATACGGATAGTACACCAATGGAGAGTTACCGCTATCCATCAAATTGGGAACTATCTGGTGCGAGAGCAAGTAGTGTGATCCGTTTTCTCGTTGCTGAGTACGATTTTAATATGGCTCGTTTTTCATTAGCTGGCTTCGGAGAAACACAACCGATCGAACCTAATGATTCGAGTGAAAACATGAGGAAAAATAGACGTGTGGAAATTGTCATTTTAGATGATCAAAGATAAAAAACAACGGAGTGCAA
>Ga0209487_1001050_pt1 | contig 23709 bp, 22 predicted proteins | sample Poulit2012_FD_187524 | JGI IMG/M metagenome (GOLD analysis project Ga0209487, IMG submission 187524) | Agricultural soil microbial communities from Georgia to study Nitrogen management - Poultry litter 2012 (SPAdes) (version 2) | ecosystem: Environmental > Terrestrial > Soil > Agricultural land...
CTGGCCCAGGACCGTGAGCTCGCAGGCCTTCGAGTTCATCGCGGCGTGCCACATGTGCTGCTCGTCGACAGGGCGAACCAGGTTCACCTTCGCCAACTTCTGGAGCACCGCGAAGTCGGCATTCCTGGCAGGGTCGGGCGGTGGGACAGAGTCGTCCTCGTTTCCGGAGCGCTCGGGCTCGTAGGACGGGTCGAGCGGAAGATCCTTGGTCGGCTCCTCGAACAGCGTCGTGAGCTTCTTAAGGTCCGACAGCTCGACCGGGGCGTCCGTGGTCCGCAGCGAGACGAACTTCTTCACGTTGGTCTTGAAGACGGGCCGTTGTGCCCAAGGACCGAGCGACTGGTCGATGTGCGCGTAGACGCTGCCCGGGGTGACTTGTCCGACAAGATTGGCGGCTGCGCCGTTGAGCGCGTCGACGAGCAGGCCCGTGAAGACACCAGAGCTTTCGCTCTCCATGGAGTACTGCTCGGCGGTCGACGCGGTCAGGATGGTGACACCCTCCTTGATCTCGGCCAGCTGGGCGACGTGGGCACTGGCGCCGGCGATGCCGCCGTGGCAACTGTCGAGGATGATCACCTTGTTCTTGGCAGGGGAATCATTTGCGTAGGACATGACGTCTCTCAACGCGAGACCGTCGTGCCCCTCGGCGCAGTCACTGGCGCACAAGAACCCGCCGGTGCCGTCGATGTACCCGTGGCCGGCAAAGTAGAGTAGCGCGATCTCGGAGTCGTCGCGGAACAGCTCCACGACGGCCGCACGAAGCTCACTGCGCGTGACCCGGGCGTCGGGCCCCGTGCCGGCCAACATCCTGGGCTGGGCGAAGTTGAGAGTGCCGTCAGCGTGGCGCTCGAGCACGGTTTTGACGGCGTACGCGTCGTTAACCGCGCCGTGCAGCGAGCCGATCATGTCGTAGTGGTCGATCCCGACGATCAGTGCCTTGTTCATCCCAGCCTCAGAGCGAGTCGATGAAGCCAGCGATATTGGCGTCGCCCCAGGTGTAGGTCGGGACACCGGCCAGCCGCGACCGATCGTCGCTATAGGCCCAGATGCCGCGGATCGGCTTGCCCTCCTCCTTCGCGCACTGGATCTCCCACTTCTGGCCCGATGAGTCGAACGAGTTCTTGCTGACGAGCACGAGGACGCCGTGAGAGCGTCGGATGCGGGTCAGGACCTTCTCCTTCCACTGGGTGGCGTAGGGCTCCTTGACGGACATGTCGACGAAGTCGAAGGGTGTGCGAGGGTGCAGCGACTGCCCCTTTAGGAAGTCGCGCATCCGCTCGTCCTCGATAGCGAAGGCGATGAAGACGGTCTTCTTGTCAGCCATGGCTATGGCCTCCTATCTGCTGTGAACATGACCAGATAGGCCACTTCTACGAAACTAACCGGAGCTTCTGACAGGCCAGTTGGAGTTGCTCGAACTGGGTAGTAGCGGTGTGGGGTGCTCGGCGGGTCCCGGCACAATCCGAAAGCCTCTGGTGACATGCCGTGGCATCGGTGACATCTTCCTTGGCACGGTGACATCTACCGTGTCATTGGTGACAAGTTCAATGTCACTTCACAGTGGGCCAGCTCAGAAGTCCCAGTCCTCGTCCTCGGTGTCCTCGGCCTTGCCCATCACGTAGGAGGAGCCGGAGCCGGAGAAGAAGTCGTGGTTCTCGTCGGCGTTCGGGGACAGCGAGGACAGGATCGCCGGGTTCACCGCGGTCTGGTCCTTGCCGAAGAGGCCTTCGTAGCCGAGGTTCATCAACGCCTTGTTCGCGTTGTAGCGCAGGAACGCCTTGACGTCCTCGGTCAGCCCGAGCGGGTCGTAGAGGGCCTCGGTGTAGTCCTCCTCGTTGTCGTACAGGTCCAGCAGCAGCCCGAAGGTGTAGTCCTTGAGCTCCTCGCGGCGGGCCGGGCTCTCCTTCTCCAGGCCCTTCTGGTACTTGTAGCCGATGTAGTACCCGTGCACGGCCTCGTCCCGGATGATCAGCCGGATCAGGTCCGCGGTGTTGGTCAGCTTCGCCCGGGAGGACCAGTACATCGGGGCGTAGAAGCCGGAGTAGAACAGGAACGACTCCAGCATCGTGGAGGCGACCTTGCGCTTCTGCGGGTCATCGCCCCGGTAGTAGTCCAGGATGATGGCGGCCTTGCGCTGCAGGTGCTCGTTCTCCTCGCTCCACCGGAACGCCTCGTCGATCTCCGGGGTAGAGATCAGGGTGGAGAAGATCGAGGAGTAGGACTTCGCGTGCACCGACTCCATGAAGGCGATGTTGGTGTACACCGCCTCCTCGTGCGGGGTGAAGGCGTCCGGGATGAGGCTGACCGCGCCGACGGTGCCCTGGATGGTGTCCAGCATGGTCAGCCCGGTGAACACCCGGGTGGTCATCCACTTCTCGTCGTCGGTCAAGGTCGCCCACGACTGGATGTCGTTGGACAGCGGCACCTTCTCCGGCAGCCAGAAGTTGTTGGTCAGCCGGTTCCAGACCTCGACGTCCTTCTCGTCCTCGATCCGGTTCCAGTTGATGGCTTGCACCCGGCTGACGAGCGGGAGCTTCTCCGAGACAGTCATGTCCTAGTCCTTCAGATACTGATGGGGGTGGGTCGGGCAGCGAGGCAGGGCGTCACAACATGCAGCTGACGCAGCCCTCCACCTCGGTGCCTTCCAGCGCGAGCTGCCGCAGCCGGATGTAGTACAGGGTCTTGATGCCCTTGCGCCAGGCGTAGATCTGCGCCTTGTTCACCTCGCGGGTGGTCACCGTGTCCTTGAAGAACAGGGTGAGGCTGAGCCCCTGGTCCACGTGCTGGGTGGCCGCCGCGTAGGTGTCGATGATCTTCTCGTAGCCGATCTCGTACGCGTCCTGGAAGTAGTCGATGTTGTCGTTGCTCAGGTACGGCGCCGGGTAGTAGACGCGGCCGATCTTGCCTTCCTTGCGGATCTCGATCTTCGCCGGCACCGGGTGGATCGAGGAGGTGGAGTTGTTGATGTAGGAGATCGACCCGGTGGGCGGGACCGCCTGCAGGTTCTGGTTGTAGATGCCGTGCGCCTGCACCGAGGCCTTCAGCTCGCGCCAGTCGTCCTGGGTGGGGATGTGCACTCCGGCATCGGCGAACAGCTGACGCACCCGGTCGGTGGCCGGCTCCCAGGTCTGCTCGGTGTACTTGTCGAAGTACTCCCCGCTGGCATAGGTGGAGTCCGCGAAACCCTTGAATGCGCTGCCGCGCTCGATGGCGATCTTGTTCGACTCGGCCAGGGCGTGGAACAGCACCGTGTAGAAGTAGATGTTGGTGAAGTCGATGCCCTCTTCAGAACCGTAGTAGATCCGCTCTCGCGCGAGGTAGCCGTGCAGGTTCATCTGCCCTAGGCCGATCGCGTGCGAGTCGTTGTTGCCCTGCTCGATGGAGGGCACCGAGTAGATGTGCGTCTGGTCGGAGACCGCAGTCAGGGACCGGATCGCGGTGCCGATGCTCTTGCCGAAGTCCGGGGAGTCCATCGTGGCTGCGATGTTCATCGAGCCCAGGTTGCAAGAGATGTCCTTGCCGACGTGGGCATATGACAGGTCGTCGTTGTAGGTGGAGGCGGTGGAGACCTGCAGGATCTCCGAGCACAGGTTGGAGTGGGTGATCTTGCCCTTGATCGGGTTCGCCCGGTTCACCGTGTCCTCGAACATGATGTACGGGTAGCCAGACTCGAACTGCACCTCGGCGAGGATCTGGAAGAACTCCCGGGCCTTGATCTTCTTCTTCTTGATCCGCCCGTCATCGACGAGCTCGTGGTACTTCTCGCTCACGTTGATCTCGGCGAACGGCACCCCGTAGACGCGCTCGACGTCGTAGGGGGAGAACAGGTACATGTCCTCGTTCTTCTTCGCGAGCTCGAAGGTGATGTCCGGGATCACCACACCCAGGGAGAGGGTCTTGATCCGGATCTTCTCGTCGGCGTTCTCCCGCTTGGTGTCCAGGAAGCGCAGGATGTCCGGGTGGTGGGCGTGCAGGTACACCGCGCCGGCACCCTGGCGGGCACCGAGCTGGTTGGCGTAGGAGAAGGAGTCCTCGAGCAGCTTCATCACCGGGATCACCCCCGACGACTGGTTCTCGATCCGCTTGATCGGTGCGCCGTACTCGCGGATGTTGCTCAGCAGCAGCGCCACCCCGCCGCCTCGTTTGGACAGCTGCAGCGAGGAGTTGATCGCCCGGGAGATCGACTCCATGTTGTCCTCGATGCGCAGCAGGAAGCAGGACACCGGCTCTCCGCGCTGCTTCTTGCCCGAGTTCAGGAACGTGGGCGTGGCCGGCTGGAACCGGCCGGAGATGATCTCGTCGACCATGTCCAGGGCGAACTGCTCGTGGCCGTCGGCGAGGGTGAGGGCCACCATGCAGACGCGGTCCTCGAAGCGCTCCAGGTACCGCTTGCCGTCGAAGGTCTTCAGCGTGTACGAGGTGTAGTACTTGAACGCGCCGAGGAAGGTGGGGAAGCGGAACTTCTTCGCGTACGCGTGGTCGAAGAGCTGGTGGACGAACTCCGGTGTGTACTTCTCGAGGACCTCGGTCTCGTAGTAGCCGTTCTCCACCAGGTAGTCGAGCTTCTCGGTGAGGTTGTGGAAGAAGACCGTGTTCTGGTTGACGTGCTGCAGGAAGTACTGCCGCGCCGCCTCCCGGTCCTTGTCGAACTGGATCTCCCCGTTCGGCCCGTACAGGTTCAGCATCGCGTTCAGCGCGTGGTAGTCCATCTCCGGTGCGCTGGTCTCGATGCCACCCTCGGTCAGTGTTGCAGCCACGTGTGCCCCAATCCTTGGCGGACGTGCATGACGTCCTCAGCGGTTCCTAGTAGTTCGAAGTCGTACAGGTGCGGCACCTGGCACTTGCGGGCGATGATCCGCCCGGCCAGGCAGTAGGCCGCCCCGAAGTTGGTGTTCCCCGCAGCGACCACACCCTTGATCAGAGAGCGGTTGTGGGCGTCGTTGAGGAACTTGATCACCTGCTTGGGCACGGCCCCCTGGCCGTTGCCGCCCCCGTAGGTGGGGGTGAAGAGCACGTACGGGTGATCCACCCGCAGGTGCCCGTCCTTGGGTCGCAGCGGGATGCGCTCGGCCGGCAGGTCCAGCCGCTCCACGAATCGGCGCGTGTTCTCCGAGACGGAGGAGAAGTACACGATGCCGGTCACGATCGATCACGCCTTCACGAAACGATGTGGATGCACGCACTCCCCGCCCTGCTGACGCCGGACGGGGGTGAGAGCGATATGGAACTGGTGCGACGCCGTCGAGAGCTGCTGCCCGCTCCGGCGCCGGAGAGTCAGGCCAGTGCGGCCCGAGCGTCGGTCGCCACTGCGGCGAGCGCCTTGATCTTGTCGGGCCGGAAGCCGGACCAGTGGTCGCCACCGGCGAACACCACGGGAGCCTGCTGGTAGCCGAGCGCCTTCACCGACTCCAGCGCCTCGGCGTCGGTGGAGATGTCCACCACCTCATACTCCAGGCCGTGCTTCTTCAGCGCCCGGTAGGTGGCGTCGCACTGCACACAAGCCGGCTTGCTGAAGACGGTGATGGTCATGATCGGCGTCCTTCCAGGTCCTTCGTCGTGCGGGTTCCACCCTTGAGTTCCCGCGGTGTAACTACATTCATGTCATTTATCGGAGCCGCTGCTGGTGCCCTGGCAACCCCTGACTCCCTAGACACTACACCTTGTGGTGAGCCGATGGGTGGACCCCAACACTTTGTGTTGGCGTGTCGTGTCGCGGGCGTGTCATCCACAGTCAGACGGCGTGTTGCTGTGGACTTCCGCGCCCTTCCTGTGTACTCGCGCGGGTCTCCTGTGGGTATCCCTGTGGGCAGTCGACGACGGCGCCGCAGCTGTCCACAGGACGACGCCGGTTATGCACAGCTCGTCCCGGTATGCGCACTCGGTGGCGGGTGGGATTCCACCGCGTCATCCACCGGCCGGTGGGGCTGTCCACAGGTCACGCTCGCCCCTTCGTTCGGGGACGCCCGCCGGCCGGGCGATATCGGGCCCTGCAGAGCGGGCGCCACGGCGCGTACCCGGATGCCATGTCGGCACCTGGCCCCCGGCCCACGCGGGTGACCTTGTGGTTGTAAAAGCCTGGTTCTACGACCACAAGGTCACCCGCGGCGTGTAGTCGGTACGCTCGGCCCAGGTACAGCGACCAGGGCCGGCGCTGCCCCGCTCGCCAATGCCCGCCTGCTCGGCGGTACCTGGCCCGCCAGGGCGATACCCCAGAGCACGACCCCGCGCAGGAAGTATCGACTGAGTCGATTCACGCCGGGGGGATGGAGGGGCGAGGTCACCACTCGCGGTGGGCGGGGATCAGCGTGCCCGGGTTCAGGTTGCGGCCCGGGTCGGCCGAGGACAGCAGCCCGACCATGAGGTCGGTGCCGGCCTCGGAGACGTCCTCCTCCAGCCACGGCGAGTGATCGTTGCCCACCCCGTGGTGGTGGCTCAGCGTGCCGCCATGGTCCACGAACGACTGCTGGATCGCGGACTTCACCACGTCGTACTGGGCCAGCGAGTCGACCCCCTCCTTCGGCGGGAACGCGAACGTGAAGTACAGGCACGCCCCGGAGTGGTAGGAGTGCGACAGGTGGCACATGATGAAGCCGTGCACGCCGAGCTCGTCGTAGGCGGCCCGGGCGGCGCGCACCGTGGCGGTGTACAGCTCGCCCAGACGGGACCATGGTGCTGCCGTCTCGGACACGTCGCCCAGCGCTCCGCGGTCGAGCAGGAAGTCCCGCAGGTACGGGGTGTCGAACTTCTTCTGGTCGTACATCTCCCCCGGCCCCTTGCCGAGCTTGATGCCGCCGTGCTTGCTGATGATCTTGCCGACCACGGACTTGTCGGCACGCACCCTCGCCGAACCACCCTCGTAGCCGATGTAGGAGATCGCCACCTTCTCCAGGTCCCAGCCACGGCGGCGGAGCAGCTCGAAGAGTCCCTCCCCCACCTTCGAGGACAGGCTGTTCGACGCCTTCCGGGTGGCCAAGGAGAACGCTGTCTCGGCAGCGTCCGACACCCGGGTGATGCTCGGCGAGGCGTCCGAGGTGGACACCTCCTGCATCGCCGCCAGCCCAGCCGCCCAGTTCGGGAACAGGTAGGCCACCACGTCCCGGTTCTCCGGCAGGGCGTGCACGTGCACCCAGGCCTCGGTGATCACTCCGAGGCGGCCCTCGGAGCCGATGATCATCTCCCGCACGCTCGGCCCGGTAGAGGTGCTCGGCAGCGGCCGCAGCTGCACCACCTTGCCCGGCAGCACCACGGTGAACCCGCGGGCGATGTCGGCGATGTCCCCATACTTGTCCGACTGCATGCCGGAGGACCGGGTGGCGATCCAGCCGCCCAGGGTGGAGTGCTTGAACGAGTCCGGCTGGTGGCCCATGGTCCAGCCCTCGGCGTTCAGCTGTTCCTCCAGGTCCGGGCCGAGACCACCGGCCTGGATGAGCGCCAGGCCCGCGTCGGCGTCGATCTGCAGCACCCGGTTCATCCGGCCCATGTCCAGGGAGACCACCACGCGCTGCTCGTCGGCCGGCGGGGTGAGCGAACCGGAGATGTTCGACCCGCCGCCGAACGGGATGAGCACCCCGTCGGCCTCGACCACGGCGTCCACCACGGCCTGCACCTCGTCGGAGTTGGCGGGGTAGACCACCACGTCCGGCACCCGTGGCAGGTCACCGGCACGCACCCGTACCAGATCGCGCAGACCCTTGCCGTAGGTGTGCACCACGCGGTTCATGTCCTCGAGCGAGACGTGGTGGTCGCCGACGATCTCGCGCAGGCGGCCGGCCAGCTCCTCGCCGAGCATCGATGTCGGCACGTCCAGGTCCTCGAACGACGGCGGTCGCCCAGCTGGGCCGTGCAGGTCCAGTCCGATCGCCTTCCGCACGAACGGGGCGAAGTCGGGCTTGTCCTCGTGGTGGAAGGCGATGCCCTCCACACCCCAGCCCCACCACTTCTGGTGGACGACGTCGGTCATGAGATCCCTTCCTGAGCGTCCGGCAGGTCCTTGTGCTCCGGCTGCGGCGTGGCGTTGTCCTCGGGGACGAGCACGTAGGACGTCTGCATCGTGTGCATCGCCCGCACCCTGGCCTCGGCGCGGGTGTTGAACTCGGGCAGCTTCTCCCCCGGGCGGACCCGCAGCGGCTTGCCGATCAGCACCTTGACCGGCATCCGACCGGTCTTCGGCCAGAACGTGCCCACCGGCATCGCCTCGTGGGCACCGACCAGTGCCACCGGCACCAGCGGCAGTCGCAACGCCCGGGCCAGCGCCGCCGCACCCGGGGTGAAGTCGGCCATCTCCCCGCTGCGGGAGCGGGTGCCCTCGGGGAAGATCAGCAGCGGGATGCCCTGCCGGAGCAGGGTGACCGACAGCCCGGCGGACTTGCCGCGGGTCTTGCCGCGCTCGACCGGGTAGGTGTTGAAGAACAACGAGGTGAGCAGGCTGCGCCACTTTGCGTTGTAGAAGTAGTCGGCGCCGGCGGCGGTGGCCACGTTCTTGGTCACCCGGTAGGGCAGCGTGGTCAGGCACAGTGGGGCGTCCAGGTGCGAGGAGTGGTTCGCGACCATGATGAACGGGCCGTCCAGGCCGGCCACGTTGCGCTCCCCCTCCACGGTGATGCGCAGGTTCGTGGTCAGCACCGCCCGCAGGATGCCCCGCTGGGCGACGTATCGGGCCCACCGGTGCAGCCGGGAATGGTATCTGGAGGTCTTGCGCCGCTCGTTCATCTGCGTCCCTTCCGGATCAGCGCCGTCGCTCGCCGGACCAATGCTCGGGGCATCCGTTGCGCCAACCAGGCGATCACCTTGAACCGTCGTGATGGTACCGACCTGGTCCGTCCTGCTTCCACGTCGTCGAGGCAGTCGGCGACCAGCCGGTCGGCCGCCAGCCACAGGAACGACGGTATCGCGGAGGTGCGGATCTTCGCCCGACCGTGGAACTCGGTCCGCACCCATCCCGGGATCAACGTCATCACCTGCACTCCGCTGCCCTCCAGCTCCAGGCTCAGGCTCTCAGAGTAGGTGTTCACCCACGACTTGATCGCCGAGTAGGTGCCCATCGCCACCAGCCCGGCCACCGATCCGACGTTGATGATCAGCCCGTTGCCCCGGGCCTGCATGGTCCGCCCGGCCGACGCACCGAGCACGAGCACACCGCGGATCATCAGGTCGATCGCCGCATCGTGCACCTCGACCTGCTCGGTCAGCGGGGTGTGCACCCCATGCCCGGCGTTGTTCACCAGGATGTCCACCGGTGCGCTGGTGTCCTCCAGCCGGCGCGCCACCATGTCGGCATCGGCGCGGTCGCCGAGGTCGGCGACGATGGTGTGCACCGCGATGTGGTGCGCAGCACGGAGCTCTTCGGCCGTCTCGTCCAACCGCTGCCGGTTCCGGGCGACCAGCACCAGGTCGCAACCGCGGGCCGCCAGCGCCCGGGCGAAGGCCAGCCCGATACCGGAGGTGCCACCGGTGACCATCGCAGTGCCGATGATCGGCACCGGTGTCGTCCTCGTCCTGCCCCTCATCGCCCGGCCGGCCCCGTGATCGAGCGGACCACCGGGGAGAGGCGACCCTCCGCCGTCGTCGTCCAGGAGTGCACCGGCCAGCGCTTCTCCCGCGCATAGCGGTACAAGCTCGGGTCGGGGTTCACCACGCTGGCGTACCCGACGACGTCCAGCCAGGGTCGGTCGGAGTAGGTGTCTCCGTAGGCGTAGGAGTCGGCCAGCTGCACCCCCTCCTCCCGGGCGTAGCGCACCAACCACGCGGCGCGCGCCTCGTCCACCAGCGGTGAGGTGGCCAGGTGGCCGGTCCACCGACCGCTGGTGTCCTTCTCCATCTGCCCGGCCACGATCACGTCGAACATGTCTGCCAGCGGCTCCACGAACACGTCGATCTGCCCGGTGACCAGAACGGTGCGGTGACCGGCGGCCCGGTGCCGGGCGATCCGTTCGGTGGCCTCCGCGTGCACCCGGGCACGCAGCGACGGGGTCACCTTGGTGGCGATCACCTCCCGCAGCTCCTCTTCGTCGACCCCGGCGTAGCGGCGCATGAAGGACCGGATGAAGTCGCCCCGGTCCCGCCGTTCGGCCTGCAGGTAGGTGCCGGAGGAGGCGACCATGCCGCCGAGCTCGCGCAGCGCGGGCAGGGTCCCCTTGGCGGCCAGCTCCACCCACACGTAGTGCTCGATCAGGCTGGCAGCGGCCACGGTGCCGTGCAGGTCGAAGACGGCGAGCACGTCCTCGCGTCGCGGCAGGTTGTTGGCGTTGATGGACGGTTTGGGCTGCGGGCGGCGCTGGCGCATCAGGCCCGGCACCTGGGGCACGTGCACCTCCTGCAGGTAGTGCGCCCAGTCGATCGCCGTGACGTCGAACCCGTGCTCGGCCTTGCGGTCGGCGGCGACGGCCTCGTGCAGCGCCCGGGTGTTGCTGTCGTCGAAGACCACCTCGGTCTGGGTGTAGGCCTGGTACAGGTCGGTGAACTTGCGCAGCGTGCCCAGATCGCGCTTCGCCTTGTAGATGGTGGAGATCCACTCCCGGGTGGTGCTGTTCGCCGGCAGCCGTCCGACCAGCTTGTCGGCAGCGTCCACGGCCAGCTCGCGGCGGCGCAGCGAGCGCTGCACAGCGGGACCGTGCGGGAAGGTCCAGTTCGGCACCTGCACGAAGGAACCCTGGGAGTCGGTGAGCGGGTGCTTGCGGAAGTAGCCGCGGATCAGCCGGAGCAGGGTGCCGAACCGCAGCGGGTTACGCGCTCCGGAGGAGACCTGGAAGTACTGCGGGCTGGCCACCGGCGGCGGGCTGGCAGCGGCGGCCAGGATGGCGTTGACCACGTGGTCGACCGGGATGACGTCCAGGATGGTGTCGGCCAGCGCCGGGAACTCCGGCAGCATGCCGCGCCCGTAGGCGGCGATCAGCGGGTCGGCCACCTTGAAACCGTCGATCCAGCCGGGGAACGGGTGCTGCAGCGAGCTCTCGATGATCGTCGGGCGGACCACCGAGAGCCGGTGCTCGGCGCCCCAGAGGTCCTCGGCGACCCGCTCGCCGAGCGCCTTGGTGAAGGTGTACACGTCCGGCCAGCCGAGCGAGGTGGCGCGGGTGCGGCCGGCCTCCACGAGCTGGTCGTTCACCCACGCGCGGCGTGCCTCCTCGGCGGCCTGGGACACCGCCTGGGCGCCGGCGCGGCGGTGCTGGGCACGGGCCTTGGCGACCAGACGGCCGAGCAGCTGCGGGCGTCTGGAGGCGGACTCGGCACCGGTGCGCGCGGCCAGCGCGCGAGCCATCTCCGCCTCCCGGTCCACGTCGTGCTCCAGGCTGCGCTCCTCGGCCAGGCCCTTGCGCAGGCCGGCGACGTAGCAGGTGGACACATGCACCACGTGCGGGTCGGAGCCGGATGCGGCGATCGCCTGGTACAGGTTCACCGGACCGCCGACGTTCGCGGTGAACGCCTCGTCGATCGGCAGGTCGAAGGAGACCGTGGAGGCAGAGTGGATCACCACGTCCAGGTCGGCCGGCAGCGGTGGGACGTCCTCCAGGTCGCCAGCGAGCACGGTCAGCCGCTGTGCTGCCTCAGCCTCGGCCTGCTCAGCACCGACGCGTTCGCGCCAGGGTGCGAACACCGGCTTGTGGAGCAGCTTGTCCACTCGCGCCTGTGCGCTGAGGGCGCCGCGGGGGCGGACCAGCACGGTGATCCGGGTCGACGGGTAGGCGGACAGGAGCTTCTCGACGACAGCCTGTCCGACGAATCCGGTCGCACCCGTCACCAGGACGTGGGCGTTCTTCAAATCCTCCGACACTCCGGTTACTGTACGCGGAAGCCGGGCCGGTCGTTGCCTCAGCGGACGAATCGGCCCAGTGCCGAGCGCACAGGTGTGAGCGGTGCCACGTCCAGCAGCCGCTGCAGCCGGGTGTCCACGGCGGCCACGTCGCTTCGTGCGGCCGGGTCGGCCAGCAGCGTCTCCACCACCGGGAGGACCGCCGAGTGACCGGCGTACCGGGTGCCTGGCCAGCGCCAGGAACCGGCGGCACGGCGGGCGTGCCGGGCCGCGGCAGGCTCGCCGACCCGGGCCCGCAGTTGCGCGGCGTAGAAGTCCAGGTGCCGTTCCTTCATCGGCAGGACCTCCTCGGTCAGGGCCGAGCAGGCAGGGGCGACTCGGGCCAGGCGGCGGTAGCACAGTGCGAGGGCAGACGTGTCCAGCCAGCCGGCGGTCAGGTGCCCGGCCACCACCTGCTCGCCGAGCAGGTTGGTGCGCACCGAGTTCAGCATCGGGCGGGCACGTTCGTCCCAGGCGCGCAGCACCGAGCCGACGACGGCGTCCCCACCCTGGTCCTCCGGCCCACCATTGGTGGTCAGCACCTCGTGCAGGGACCGGGCCAGCCAGTACTGCTCATACCCCCAGGTCACCAGGAACGCGGTCACCTCCGACTCGGCGTGGGTGGGGGTGACCAGGACGTCCCGCATCAGGTCGAGCACACCGCGCTCGACGTGCCAGAGGTAGTCGAGGACGGCAAGCGTGGCACCGTCCAGGTCCGCGAGCGCCGACAGATCGAGGTGCGCCGGGCGCAGGTCGATCGGCGTGCGCGTGTAGGCCTTGACGTCGAAGGTCACCGCTCAGCTCCACCTTCGCCGTTCCACCTTCGCCGCGTTGGAACACCCTTTGCGCGCTCGAACCACCGTGCAGCCTGGTTCCCATGCGCTAAGGGTGTTCCAGTGCGCGCCGTTGGGGCAGAGCCGCACTCACGCCCTGTGCCTGTCCCTGGTCCCCTCATGCCGCGATACCGCGGGCGTCGAGGGAGTCGCTGACGATGGTCAGCCCCTCCATCCCGGGCAGCTTGGCGATGTGCCGGTCGATCGCGTTGATCGCCTTGCGCCCTGCGGCGCCACCGAAGAGATGGCCCATCACATGGGTCACCTCCGAGTCCGAGGCGATACCGGACCCCACCGGTCGCCATGCGGAGGACAGCGCGAGCCGAGCGAGCCTCTGTGCCTTCGGGTTGTCGGTCAGCCGGGCGCGGGCCTGGGTGGCGTAGAAGGCCACGTGCCGGGCCTCCTGCGCAGCGATCCGGCGCAGCAGCACCGCCAACCCTGGGTGCCCCTCGAGCACGGCGAGCCGCTTGTAGGCGGCTCCGGCGGACCACTCGTTGACCGCTCCCCAGATCATGTGCACCGCCACGAAGTCCTTGCCCACCAGGTTGGACATCACCGACTGCTTCAGCGGTGCCAGCCGGTCCTTCCACCCCAGCTTGACCCGCTTGGCCTTGAGCTCGTCGTAGGAGACCGTCACCCCGTGCAGGGAGAGCACGTACGCCAGCGCCTCCCCGTGCCAGAACTCCTCCCGGTTCCACATCGTCATGAAGGCGTTCACCTCGGTCTCCCGCCGGGACCGGGTGACCAGCATGTCCCGCAGGTAGCAGACCGTGTGGTACTCCACATCGCACATGTACCGAAGGGTGCGCAGCGACTCCGGAGGCAACGGGTCGGTACGGAACACCTCCAGGTCCAGGTCTTCCCACCCGACGCGCACAGAGTCCCGCGCGAACCTGTCGATGTCGAATGCCATACGGTCCGCCCTCGCTGCGATTGGCCGGTGGTGGTCTCGACCGGAGCCCCGGTCTCGAAACGCTACATGTACTGTAGCGTTTCGGTCCCAGCCTACGCCGACCTGGTGACCGGAGCCAAACCCTCTCTGCTCACGACGGACCGAGCCCGACAGGTGCGGCCGGCTCCCGGCGATGGGCCACGCACCCACCCGGCCGCAGCAGGCAGGGGCAGACGGCTACGGCGCGCGCGTTCCGCCGTCGGGCTCGAGGGCCTGACGCATCAACGCGACCACTGAGTTGATCCACTCCGGCGGGAACGTACCTGCATGGGCGAACCGGGCCGCCACTGCGCCGAGCACCAGGTCGGCCACAGTGTCCACATCGGCGTCCGGACGCACCTGTCCGGTGGCGATCCCCGCGCGCAGCCGCGCCACGCCCAGCTCCATCCGCGGCCGGAGCAGCTTCTCCCGGATCAGCTCGACCAGCTCCGGGTCGCCGCTCTGCACCAGGCCCATGAACACCCCGACACCCCGGTTCTGCAGGAAGGTGGCGATGGTGATCTCGATCGCGGTACGCATGTCCGCCCAGACGTCGTCGGTCGGAACGAACGGGTTCGCGGCCGCCATCTCCTTCAGCGCCGACTCCAGCACCTCGCTGCGGTCCTTGTGCCGGCGGTAGATGGTGGTGCGAGCCACGCCCGACTGGGCGGCGACGGCCTCCACGGTCACCGCTGCCGGCCCGTGGGCGCGCAACAGGGTCATCGCGGCCTCGTGGATACGACGATCGACCTGCTCACCACGTGCCACCATGCGTCTCCAAGTCGGTGCCGGTCAGGCGGTCAGGTCCTGCGCCAGCAGGTCGGCCAGGTGGTCCAGCACCTCGTCGGCGCGCGGGCCGTCTGCGTGCAGGGTGACCGTGTCCCCCTGTTCCACAGCGAGCGTCATCACACCGAGGATGCTGGCAGCGTCCTGGGGGACCGAGCCGTCCTTGGAGATCCGCACGTTCACCCCGGTGTCCTCCACGGCACGGGTGAACACCGCAGCGGGGCGGGCGTGCAAACCCACCGGGGATCCGATCGTGACGGTTCGGGTGGCCATCCTCAGTCCTTCATCAACACTGGTGCGTGAGGATCCCAACCTACCCGGTACGGCTGCGAGTTCCCTGGGCACGACCGATGGGTGTGACGAACGTGACGTCAGCGCCGGGGTGCGCTTGCAGCAGTGTCGGGGTGCGCTTGCAGTTGCGGCACTCGCACGACCATCGCAGGCTGGCCTCACCGCACACTGCGACACAGGAGGGCACCATGGGAATGGGTGACAAGATCGAGAACGCCGCCGAGGGCGCGGCAGGCAAGGCGAAGGAAGCGGCCGGCAGGGCCACCGACGACAAGGGGCTGGAGGCCGAGGGCCGCAAGGACCAGGCAGCCTCGGACGTGAAGAAGGCGGGCGAGAAGATCAAGGACGCCTTCGACCGCTGAGCCGGGCGGCCGGGTCGAGCCGGTCAGCGACCGACCCGGTCAGCGGTGAGCGCTGCCTCGATCACCTGGGCGACGCCGTCGTCGAGGTTGCTGACAGTGACCTCGTCCGCGGCAGCCAACGTGACCGGGGCGGCGTTCGCCATCGCCACACCCCGCCCGGCCCAGGCGAGCATCTCGGCGTCGTTGGGTGCATCACCGAAGGCAAGCACCTCCTCAGCGTCGATGCCCAGGCGCGTGCACAGCTGCTGCAGCCCCCACGCCTTGGACACCCCCGGGGCGAGCACCTCGACGAACGGGGCACCGGAATGGGTGAGCTCGAAACCGTCCAGCCCGAGGCTGCGGATGCGGGCGACCAGGTCGTCGTTGCCGAGCTCGGCATGGCGCACGATCAGCTTCAGGCTAGGTTCGGCGAGCACGTCGGCCAACGGCGCCACCACCATGTCCGCCGGTTCGCGCTTGTGGTCACTGAAGGTGGCCGACCGGGCGTAGGCATCCTGGGCTACGAACACCTCACCACCCTCACGCACGCTGGCGAACATCGTCTCGGGCAAGGTGCGCAGCAGCGCAGCGGCCAGTGCTTGTCCGGTGGCGGCCTCCAGGTGCGCCTCGAAGAGCCGTTCGCCGGTGGTCAGGTGCAGCCCGTGCCCGCCGTTGCCGCACAGTGCCCAGCCCGCGAAGCCGGCCAGCTCGGCGATCGGGCGCAGCGCCCGCGGCTGGCGGGCGGTCACCGGCACCACTTCGATGCCCATCGCCCGGGCCGCGTCCAGGGCGGCACGGTTGCGCTCGGAGATCGAAGTGGGATCGGCCAGCAGGGTGCCGTCGAGATCGGTCGCGATCAGCCGAATAGTCACCACAGCACCGTAGCCCGGGCCGGTAAAGTCGTCGCCATGACCACGCCCCCTCCCGCGATGGAAGTGCTCCCTTGGCAACGGTTCGGGGAGGCGGCCCGAGATCTGGCCCGGACGGTGCACACCAGCGGATGGATGCCTGACCTGGTGATCGCGGTGGCCCGCGGCGGACTGGTGCCTGCCGGGTCGATCGCTTATGCGCTCGGGGTGAAGGCGATGGGCACGATGAATGTGGAGTTCTACACCGACATCGAGCAGACGTTGCCTGACCCGGTCGTGCTGCCGCCGCTGCTGGACACCACGGTGCTCGCCGGTGCGAAGGTGCTCGTGGTGGACGATGTGGCCGACTCCGGGCGCACCCTCCAGGTGGTGATGAACCTGCTCCGGGAGGGCACGGCCTCCCCCGAGCCGGACGGCGCAGCCTCCACCGAACGCCCCGCCCCGCTGCGGGTCGCGCACCTGCCTAGCGAGGCGCGCTCTGCGGTGCTGTACACCAAGCCGCGTTCGATCATCGAACCGGACTACACCTGGCGGCGCACCGACCGGTGGATCTCCTTCCCCTGGTCTGCGCAGCCCCCGGTCACCGGCGAAGCCACCCCCTCCCCCTCCGCTTGAAACGAATCAAGCGATACTTGCTGCGCCAGGTAGCGCGCAGTCGTGCTCCGCGGTATCGACCGCGCGCAGCAGGTGTCGACCGCGCGCAGCAGGTATGGCCCAGTGCAGTGCGCCGCCAGCACAGAAGCACCGCGGGCCGGCACAGGACCGGCGTGACGCATCGACAGCGGCATAGTGTGATGGGCGGCTGCCCACCGATCCCGGAGAGGAAGCCCGCATGGCCCGGATGCCCGCCGCCGAGGTGACCGTCGACCTACCGCTGGTGCGCCGGCTGCTCACCGACCAGCATCCGGACCTGGCCCAGCTGCCGATGCAGGTGGCAGCAGGCGGGTGGGACAACACGATGGTCCGGCTCGGTGCGGACCTGGTGGTGCGCCTCCCCCGCCGCGCCGCCGCTGCCGACCTGGTGGGGCACGAACAGCTGGTGCTGCCCCGACTCGCCGCGCACCTGCCGGTGGCGGTGCCGGTCCCGGTGCGCACCGGGGTGCCGACCGACTACTACCCGTGGGCCTGGACGGTGGCACCGTGGCTGCCCGGCGATCCGGCTGCCGACCAGGAGCCGGCCCAGCGCGATGTGTGGGCGGGCCAGCTAGCCGGCTTCTTCGCCGCGCTGCACCAGGCTGCCGACACCGATGCGCCCCCGAACCCAGTGCGCGGGGTATCGCTGGCCGAGCGGGCCGCGGTGCTGCGCACCCGGTTGGAGACCGCCACGTTCGCCGGTGCAGCCGATCTGCTGCACCAGTTCGACCAGCTGGTCACCACCTCCGCCCACAGTGGTCCGCCCCTGTGGCTGCACGGCGACCCACACCCGCTGAATCTGCTCGCCGCCGGCGACCAGCTCACCGGGGTGATCGACTTCGGCGACACCACTGCCGGCGATCCGGCGACCGACCTTGCCACCGCGTGGCTGACGTTCACCGCGACTGGCCGAGCAGAGTTCGTCGACCGGTACGCGGCCGCCACCGGTGCAGACGAGGCCACCTGGCGCCGGGCCCGCGCCTGGGCGATCAACTTTGCCGCGGTCCTGCTCGGCGGCAGCGACGACCACGCCGCACTGGCGGCCATCGGAACCCACGCCCGAGGTGAGCTGCTGGACCAGGGCGAGGCTCCGCCGTCGGCGGATTGATAGCGTGCCCCCGTGTTCTGGCGCAGGAAGAAGACCTCCGAGCACATCGACGACCCTCGGTTCGCCCCGGCATCCGAGACGCCGGCAGCAGCCGCACCGCCAGCCGAACCGGGAGCTCCGGCGCCCACTGCGTCATCCGGCACTCCGATGCTGACTGTAGAGGACGTGTTCGCCATCACCGGGCGCGGTGTGGTGGCCCCCGGGGCGGTCGCCGGCGGGACGCTCCGGATCGGGCAACCGGTCGCGGTGCATCGCGCCGGCCAGCTGGTCGCCAGCGCGACGATCACCGGGGTCGAGAGGTCCCGCAAGCTGAGGGACAGCGCCGAACCGGGCGAGAACGTGGGGTTGCTGCTGCAGGGCGTGGGCAAGGAGCAGGTGCAGCCCGGGGACCAGATCTTCGTCACCGGTTGAGGCCCGGTGGCAGGTCAGGGGCAGCAGCTCAGGATGCGGCGCGCGCCGGACGAGCCAGCCACTCGGAGAAGCCGGGACCACCTAGGCGGGCGTCCGGGCCGGGCAGGTTCGACCCGTCGGCGAACGCGCGCAGGGTGCGTCCCACCGTCGGTACCCGCAGGCCGCGGGTGGCAGGCCGACCCTCGTTGCTACGCACAGCCTCGGCGGCCGCAGCCACGGTGAGCTGCTCCGGACCGGCGATCTCGCGGGCGCGCACCGGCCCGGTCGGTGGGGTGCCCAGCGCATGGTCCACGAGCTCGCGGGCGTACCAACACACGTCGACCGGCTGGACGGCGAAGTCCAGGTCGAGGCGGGTGCGGCCGACCGTGGCCATCCGGGCGATCGTGTCCAGCAGAGTGTGGAACTGGGTCGCACGCACCACGGTGACCGGCAGCCCGCTGGCGAGCACCGCATTCTCGGCGCGCACCTTGGCCCGGTAGTACGGCAGCGGGTTGTCGTCGCAGCCGACGATCGAGACGTGCACCAGGTGCGCCGGCTGCGGCATCGCTGCGATCGCGCCGAGCAGCTGCACAGTACCTTCCACGTCGGTGCGTCCGGGGCGAACCGGGTTGCTCGCACAGTGCACGACGGCGTCCGCACCCACCAGTGCTGCGGTCAGACCTTGGCCTGTGGTCAGGTCCACGCCCCACCGCCGGCTCGCCGGGATCGCCACGTGCCCGAGCTCGCGCACCCGGGCCACCACCTTGCTACCCAATCCCCCGGAACCACCGGTGACCACGATCCGCACGAAGAGCTCCTCGTCGTCGTCCTGTCCTCCCATCATGCGCTCGTTGTCCGGGTGACGAAAGTGGGCGCGCCCAGGAGGGAGCGAACTCGCCTGCGCGCGGGTCACGCAGGGCAAGGCTGTTCGCGCGGCGGCGGTCGGCGGACGGCTCAGATCCGGGTGCCGCGGGCCTGGCGACGGATGCGCCGTTGCCACTTGTCCGCCTCGGCGGCCAGCGGCCGGGCCAGGAACTCCCCCAACGTCACCCCGGCGGCCAGCGCCAGTCCGACCGAGACGGCTCGCACCAGCAGGTCCATACCCTCTACCAGGTGACCGGAGTCGACGATGTTGTACATCGCCCGGTAGATCGCCAGGCCCGGCAGGAACGGGGTGATCCCGCAGACGGCGAGCACCATCGAGGGGATCCGTAGCCGGTCGGTCAGGCCGCCGGCGATCAGACCGACCGTGAGTGCGGCCACGAACGACGCGACCGCGGTGCCGAACGGGCCGCTCGCCGGGCTGAGACCGAGGTAGGAGACCAGGCTGAACATCGCCGACGCCATCGCACCGACGGCGGCGATCAGCGCGGCCACCCGCACCCGGGTGTAGGAGGCGATCGCCCAGGCACCGGCGATCACCGCACTGGCGGCCATCGTCACCAGCGTGGCTACTCCGCCGCGCGCCTCCAGGTCCCCGATGCTGAGCGTGACGCCCAGCCGCTGCGCGATGGCGAGCATCACCCCGATGCCGATGATGATGCCGACAGTGGAGAGCACCACCTCGAAGGCCCGGGCGGCCGAGGTGAGCGGGAACCCGGCGATCGCGTCCTCTGCGGCGCCCACCACGGACAGCCCGGCGAGCAGCACCATGATGCCGGAGGCCACCACCAGGGAGGGCGGGAGCAACGCCTGGTCCCAGCCGACGATCTCCTGGCCCCACAGCAGCAGCACCGCGACCAGGGTGGCGATCGCGGCCCCGAGGGTCTGCTGGAACAGGTAGGGCAGCCCGTGGTGGCGCAGGAACCGCATCGCCCGGTCGATGATGATGGTCGTTCCCGCGGCAACCAGCGAGACCGCCCAGCCGCCGCCGAGCAGCACCGCCACCGCAGCGGCCATCAGCCCGAGCGCCGCGGTGACCACGAGCCTGCTGTACGGATGGGGAGCGGACAGGATGTGCTCCAGGCGAGCGTGTGCCGTGGGGATGTCCACGCCGCCGGCGGTCACGTCGGTGACCAGCCGGGAGATCTCGGTCAGGCGGCTGTAGTCGGAGGTGCGCGCGGCGATCACCCGCACCTTGGTGACCGGGTCGTCGTCCCGGTCGATAGTCGCGTGCACCGAGGTGAAGGTGATGTCCACAGTGAGGTTCTTCACGCCGAGCCCGTCGGCGAGGCGGAGCATGTCGATAGTGGCGTCGGCGACCGGGGCGCCGGTGCCGATCATCGCCTCCCCGACCCGCAGCACGAGGTCCAGCACGGACCGTTCCTCCGCTGCGCTGAGCCCGCTGTCCCGGCGGAACCGCGCCAGCGGCACGGTCGGCGGACCCTGGCCGACCATCATCTGGCGTGCCTTGTCCCGCAGGAACCGGCCCGGGGCGTCCGGGCGGCGTGGCTTCGGCGCCGCGGACCGCGACGGCGAGACCGGGGCCCGCAGGGGTGGGACCGGGGCGGCGGAGGGCACACCGTCGGTGTCGACCAGCCCGGCGGCCTCCAGCTCGTCGGTGCCCACGTGCGCGGCCGGGTCCTCCGGGAGGCTCGAGTGCGCGGCCCGGTCACTCAGGTCGCCCGGGCGCGCGGAGCGCAGCGACCGCGCCGCCCGGTTCCGACGCGCCGAGGGTCCCGGTCGCACTCGCCTGTTCACACCGCAGATCCTACGGCTCCAAAGCCCGCAGAACCCGGCGAGAACGGCATGATCACGCGCCTCTTACCCGGTCCTCACAGGCTGGTCACCGTCGGTGTGGTCGGGCGCACTCAGCGGTGCCGCTTGCCCCGCACCAGGCGCCAGGCCGCCGGCAGCACCGCAGCGGCCACCAGACCCTTGACCACTCCGCCGACCAGGAACGGGGTGAACCCGGCCGCCACCGCACCGGCGAGGTCCAGCCCGGCGGCGAACCCGAGCCACGGCACGCCCACCCCGAAGATGAGCGCCTGCCCGCCGAGACCGAGCAGCAGGGTGCGCAGCGGGGTGCGGTCCCAGCCGCGCTCGGCCGCCCAGCCCATCACCGCAGCGGCGAGCACGAAGCCGACCAGGTAGCCGCCGGTCGCGCCGAGCAGCACCTGCAGACCGGAGGTGCCGTCGGAGTACACCGGCAGACCGACCAGCCCGACCAGCAGGTACAGCCCCATCGCGGCTGTGCCCCGGCGCATGCCCATCGTGGTCCCGACCAGCATCACCGCCAGCGTCTGCCCGGTGACCGGCACCGGCGACCCGGGCACCGGGATGCTCACCTGGGCGAGCACTGCGGTCAGCACGACGGCGCCGCTCACCAAGAGCGCGTCCCGCACCCAGGTGCCGCTCCAAGGGCGAAGCAGGTAGTCGTGCGCTGGAACCGGTACTGCAGTCACGTGGTCTCCTCGTCTCTGGGTCTCTGGCGGCCGCGAACGTGTGCTTCTGGTCGCCGGTTCCGCCCCGGAGCGACCACAACCACACGTTCGCGGACCCAGCAAGTGTGCCAGCGTCCCTGGCCGACGGCGGACCTCGCCCGGATCTGTCCCGTTCCGTGGCTCCGGCGCGCCCGGTCAGCTGGTGGGCATCCACACCCGCATCGCATCGCCGCCGCGGTTGCCCCAGGTGGCGAAGGGTCTGGCGACCAGTGGCACGGTCCTCGGCTCAGCATCCGATGCGGATACCGCCGACCGGTACAGGTCGGTGGGCCCGGAATCGCGCACTGTGCCGGTCAGCTCCAGCCCGTCCCTGCCCACAGTGACCTGCTGCTCAGGTGAGACGACCACGTCCTGGAGAGCGACGCCGTCAGGAAGGTCCACCTGCTCCAGGCAGTACACCAGCGGGCCCCGCTCGAGGGCCACGGTGCCCCGGACCGCGTCGATGCGCGGGTGCGGGTACGTCCAACGGGGGGCGAGGTCCAGCACCAGGGTGTGCGCCGTGCTCGGGTCCAGCCGCAGGTAGCCGTCCTGGTCCGGTCGGACCAGCTCGCCGTCCAGCCGCACCTGCGGCGACCAGCTCGGTACCCGGAGCGCCACCTGTACCCCCGCCCGGGCGGAACCGTCGAGGACCACGGTGATCTCGCCGTCGTCGGGGTAGCGCGTGCGGATGCGCAGCGTGCCGGACCCGAGGTGGTCCGGCAGGTCGATCTCGGCATCGGTGAGCTGGTGCACGACCAGCTCGCTGTCGGTGCTGGAGGCCAGGTAGGCACCGAGCTGGGCGACCACGCGGGCGATGTTCGGCGGGCAGCAGGCGCAGGAGTACCAGGACTGCCGGTCCCGCGGGGCGTTCTCCTCCGAGGTGCGGTCCGGGCGCAGCTGCAGCGGGTTGGCGTAGAAGAACCGGGTGCCGGTGGCGTCCACCGCGGCGGCCAGCGCGTTGTACAGCTCCCGTTCGATGGTCTCGGCGTAATGGGCACCGCCGTGGACCAGCAGCATCCGCCAGGACCAGTGCAGGTCGGCGATCGTGGCACAGGTCTCGGCGTACGCGCGGTCGGCGGGCAGCTCGTAGTCGTCGCCGAAGGCCTCCCCGGAGTGCCGCGCACCGAAGGCGCCGGTCAGGTACATCTTCCGCTGGTGCACGCTGCGCCACTGCGCGTCCATCGCGGCGGCCAGCGCCTCCTCCCCGGTCTCCAGGTAGAGGTCGGTCACCCCGGCGTTCAGGTACAGCTGGCGCACGGCATGCCCGACGGCGGAGCTCGCCTGCCGTACCGGCGCGTGGTCCTGGAAGTACTCGCTGCCGTGGAAGCCGGCCTTGAGCAGCCCGGTGCCGCGCAGGTCGACCATCCGCTGGGCCAGGTCCAGGTAGCGGCGTTCGCCGGTGTGCCGGTACAGCTCGACCAGGGCGGTCTCGATCTCCGGGTGCCCGCACACGCCCTCCTCCCCCCGGCCCGGACCGAAGCGCCGATCCACCAGATCAGCGAACGAGCGGGCGATGGCCAACAGGTCGGTGCGGCCGGCCGCCCGGTCCAGGGCGATGGCCGCCTGGATGAGGTGCCCGAGCACGTACAGCTCGTGCGTCCACTCCAGCTCGGCGAACTTCTTCTCCGGGTGCACCCCCTGGATCCAGGTCATCAGGTACCCGGAGGGTTCCTGCACGCGAGCGAGGATGGCGATGACCTCCTCCAGCCATTCATCGAAGGCGTCGGTGCCGGTGCGGCCGATCTCCCAGGCGATCGCCTCGATCACCTTGTACAGGTCGGAGTCGGCGAACACGAAGCCGCGATAGTCCGCGCCGGACTCGCCGATCACGCGGCGGAAGTTGTCCAGCACCCCGGAGCTCTCCAGCGCGGCGACGCAGTGCGGGATGGTGGCCTGCGCGTTGCGCTGCTGCCACGCGCCCAGGTGCCCCTCGGTGGTCAGCCGCACCGACGCGATGCTGATCGGTCGGTGGTTGGCAAGCGTGGCCTGGGGCGATGCCGGGGCAATCGTCACGTGGGAAACTCCTTGTGTGCTTGTGCATGCGACCGGCACCCTTGCGCACGGCCCGTAGCAGCACCTTAGGCGGCATCGGCTACCCCGCAGCCGTGCATGGCCGGTGCGCGTCGCGCAGAGCGGGTTCTAGCGTCGGCCGGGGGCTCAGCCCTCGAACGCGCGCCGCACGTCCTCGACCTCGCCCTGCACCAGGTTGCTCGCCACCAGGGTCGCGTTCTGGCCGCGGAACCGTTCGGCCAGCCGGTCCAGGTCGCTGTCGGAGGAGACCACGAACAGCGCGGAGGTGCCGGCGACCACCTGCGCACCGATGGAGTCGAGCTGGTCCTGGCTGATGCCCACGTCCTGGACACGCTTGCGCAGGATG